>JAABUJ010002565.1_pt1 | contig 22170 bp, 20 predicted proteins | sample 5559131 | NCBI WGS metagenome assembly JAABUJ01 (sample SAMN10711875, study PRJNA513366) | rock metagenome | isolation source: Antarctica rocks | place: Antarctica: Victoria Land, Mt New Zealand nord | collected 2016-01-07
GGAGCCCACCCCGTTCGTGTGGGATGGTAAACGGCGGGAGCGCCGCCGCCGCGCGCGGGCACGCCGCCGTGGCGGGTCTGCCGCTGTCGCCGCCCAATTCCAGTTAAATGCAGCGTGACCCACTAGTGTATGGATTCATCCAGAAGGATTCGGCAGTCATCAAGAGGATTGGGATGACGGTGTCGCATGGAAACGAAGCGTTGATCCCCGCTAATCTCGGCATAACGTGCTACTATCGCACCTAGGTCGATGCCCGCCTGGCGTGCAGCGCCCCGTATTTCCGTGTTTGACATACCATTGCGTCTGAGAAGTGAAAGGCTCTGCACCACCAATTCGTCGTCGCCACCCAGATCCCTTAACAAGGTATCCACACGATCAATATTCCATAAGCGATCTGAGGCGTGACGTGTGACGTGCGGGAGAAGCACAACGAGCATCAGTGTCGCTCGACGCCATTCGTCCGCACTGGGCCACCTTTTATGATATGTACCGAGCCGGAGTGTAACGGCTAGCGAGGCCTCATACATACAATCCCATAAGTGCGCTGCTGTTTCGACGCTTCCCTCGTCCTGAACGGTCAACAGCCACTGAACACCGGCAATGCCTGCATAAAGCACATACAGGCTTGGCTCATCCATCGGACCGTCCTGTCCGTATCGTAGGTAGTAGATCCTACGGCGCTGTTCCGCGAGACGCAGCCACGTGGCCTGCCAGTCTTGGCGAGGGTCGACGGTACGCGCAAACAGAAGCCCTGTGTACGCATGGCTCCACGACGGAGGGCTTGCGTTACGATGATAGCTGAGGTCACGGTCGCCTCGATGCAAGAGGTCTGCAAATATGTTCGATAGCAGAGTATTTCGCGTCGCGACCACCGGCTCTCTGTCCATTTCTGGCAGGTTTGCGATTACACTTTGATCCCGCTCGTATGACAACACTATGAGAGCAAGCAGCGCGTCAACGCCTAGAGTAGCATGCCGCAACTCGATTAGGTTGCGCTGCAACGCCTCTTCATCCATTCCCTGCGTGACCAAGTGCCGGCCGACGGTATGCAAAGCGATACGCTCAGGTACGAGCGTTCCGTCCCAAGAGGTGTGAGAGACCTCGCGCGTGATGTGTAACATCCACTCAGCCGCCAAGGCAATACCGTCGTTGCGCCCCATCACAACCGCAGCAGTCCGGTCGAAAAACCCCTCCAGGTCATGTGTGAATCGAGCTATATCCTCTGGAGCCGGGGAGGTTGTTAGTTGGTTGTGCAGCACAAGACCAGCGAGCCGTCGGGCATGCTCGATTGTGACTTCGAGCAATGAGGGAGCGGCAATTCGGTGGTTCCACTCTCCTAGGGGATCTATGGGCGTTATCCCAGAACGAACCAGCGGTGCGACTGCCAACAGATTGAGAATCTCGTCGCCGTCTTCCACCACATCCGGCGTGAGGAGAATATGCTTCGCGACCACTGGATCGTGCGTATCTTCCAGCAACTCTACATAGAGCGACCTATCATGGCGACGTACCGCGTCGAGGAGCCACACTTCGTGACAGTTGCTTGCAACTTCCTCAAGTTGTCTCATGTTCCAAATATCGGGCATGGATGCGTCATGCCACCAGTCCGCGAGTGCTCTCTGAAACAACCCGCGACGATTAGGTAGCGTATAACACCCCTCCAGCGTGTGGATTCGCTCGACAATCTCCCGCATAACAGCGAGCATCGATGCCTGTCCGCCTCCGTTGAGTGCCGAGGCAATAGTAGCTAAATAGGCTTCACGCGCAGCGTCCCTGTGCTCAGCGGTACGCCATGTATAGGCCATGTCATCAAAATCTGCTACAAGTATTTCGGCCGCCTTGGCAAGGGCAACACCCCAGACCCAGTCGATCTCTGGGGCGTCTGTGACGTACGTATCATGCGGCGTCCATTCTACGATAGAACGGACTCGGTTGTCCGGCATGCTCTCAATGGTTGACAGTGCTTTGGACATACTTTCATCGGGGAGAATCACGGCCTCATCGGCGGCTCCAGTGCTGGAATCCATGTAGCGCACTTGCCCAACGCACCACTTAGCCAAAACGCTAACAACATCGGAAAACCACGGCTCCGCCTCAGCGCGACGTCCGTGTTCAATTAAATGATATCGACGCCGAGACGTGCTCTGAGTCGAGTTAAAGTGCGCGTTTCTCAAAGATCCCCATCCTTTGCGTCTTCTCCTTCATCTGTCGCAGGAAACGAAGGGGTCAGATGAGCAACTGTATGCTGCAACCAGGCGTACCACCGTTTTGGCAATACGCCACGCAAGCGCATCTGCGCAAGCCATACCAAGCGAGCGATCGGATCGCGGGGCGGAGTGCTATGTTGTCTGTTCTCAGTCCACTTCTCTAGACTAATAACTCGATCGCTGTCGATGATGCGTTGCAGCTGCTCGATGACCCGCGCGGAGTTCGCTAGCTTCACGATCATGCCGGCGCGTTCGCCGAGTGTGTGCAGTGAGTTCCCAGACAGCCATACTGTGTCGTCAACAACCAGAAAGCGATCATGTACCGCTGGATGTCGTCCCGTCATGACAAGAGCTGTAACGGGTAGATGCGGGCGGAAGCGGCCGATTTGTTCTAGGAAAACAGTGCCGGCATCCGTGCCAGGGAAGGCTCGATCGTCCTTCGCTAGATGTATCGCTGAGGTGACGATGACGACGTCAACGTTCGGTCGCGCAACCCTCAAGGCAAAACGGTAGTATTCCGCAGCGGAGAAATACGGATCGATGATCCACACACTGCGACGGGCCGCCCCGATCAGGTCGCGCACACGCTTTTCAGCCTCTTCTCGGCTATCACGGAACCACTCCTCGGCCCGCTGCTCATTGGCTTGTCGGAACTGACGGGCGAGTTGCACACCCTGAATATCGCGCATAGGTGTGTTGGGGTGAGGCTGCCCGACGTGCATAGACCTCATATTGTCAATGATTGGGAAGGTGTACGGCTTACCAGGTCGACCTTTTGTGTCCGGGACCTCAACCGTCCGTGTCCCCGTGCTCATGTCGATGTCGAGATTGATTGCACCAATGTACGGCGTGGCGTTACTCCAATCGAGCACACCGCGCTGTGGACAGACAACCATATGTCCTACGGATTCGACAGTGCCGCGGTGGGCGATACGAGTGGTTGGCTCGGTTACATCCACGGCAGGGATAGTCATGATACCGGTCGGGCCATGTTCTGTGAGATGAAGACGTAGCCCAGTCAGGTTTTGCCCCGCGCGAGGCACAATGCGCACGATCGTGCTTTCCGTCCCATCGGAAGCAATTTCCCGCCGTCGATCAAGTTCACGGAACACGGGGTTGGGAGCCACCAAATGCATTGAGCCAACCCATTCACGGTATTCACAAAAGTCGAACAGGAGATGCTCCGATAACCACTTCATCGCATCGTCCTGCTGCTTGAGGTACGTTACGGCGGTGAGATATCCGGCTTGGAGAAGATGATGGATTCTTACTGTGCCCCAAGCGCTGCTAACAAATGGAAGATCATTCGCGGCGACTAGACCTGGCCATGGCGGATCCTCAGACAAGCCCGTTGTCGCCACCAGCTTGTCGGGAGGCGGGTTCGTCTCTCCAGGCATCACCACGCGTCCCACGCGGCATTCGTCGTACCACCGTAGTGCTTCATCCGCAGGCAAGAGGAAACGCCTCACGAATACGCGATGAGGGGCATTCTCGTCATCGCGATAATGCCACGCTTCCTCTTGTGTTGCGTCTGGAGCTGGCAATTCAAATGGAAACAACTCGACTAGCCCAAATACTAAATAGCGCTGTCTCTGTACGACTAGCCACGCAAGGTGGATGAGGGCATAGCGGTAGTCTACTGCAGCAAGCTGCAACGGCACCTGTAGCACAGATTGGTCCGATTGGAGCATTGAATTCATCCAACACCCTTCTTATCGCTGGGCGATCATACCTCGATGACAGGATGTTTGTTCAAGATAAATGACATTGGGGCACCCTGTTCAGGCCGCGCTCTATCATCACGCGGCACGCTGAACTGTTACAGTATCCGCGCATCAAGAGCACCGAGGAGAGCATCGCCCCAGCCAGCCGGCCGGCCAGCGGCACGCCACCCCATCACTGCCTCGATCAGCCCACCATGCGGGGTCACCTCTCCCGCTTGGAGTAATGCCTCGGCCACAACGGCCGCCCACTCCGTCATGTCGGCATTCTCCCGAGCCACTGTCGCACCCCCATGATCTAAGGATGTGGCGTCAGACCGAGGAGTCGCACGTAGAGCAGACGGGGCGGTCGATTGCCCAGTCGTGTGTACATGATTCGTCGTGCTATCTGTATCGATTCGATACACCTGCTCGTCCGGAGGCCTGCCCGATAGATCGCGGGTTTCTTGTTGATCAGTAGCAGTCGTATCTGTATTGATTCGATACAGCGGGGCGCCTCGTGGTCCGGGCAACGAGCGATCGTCGCCCTGTGTCTGGCGGTCCGCCACGGTGCCCTGCCCAAAGAGGATGGCGCGCGCGCGACGCTTCTCCTGGCGCAGCTGGGTCACCGCGAGGCGTTCGCCGCCCGCCACACGGTCGAGGTACTGCTGGCGCACCTCATCGGGAAACCTCTTGAGCTCGACCGCGACCGAGGCATTGATCTCCCCGCGGCGCACCGCGTCGGACAGGCGTGGGTCGAAGAGCAGGTCGGTCCGCCGCTGGACATAGACGCGGGGCTTGCCAATCCGGTCCGCGACGCCAGCGAGCGAGAGGTGCGCGAGCTGCATGAGTTGTTTGAGGGCAAGAGCTTCCTCCAGCGGGTCCAGCTCCTCCCGTTGAAGGTTCGCGACAAGTTGCTGGATGCGCACATAGGTCACATCGCGGCCGGGGACGGCGATCACCGGCGCGTCTTGTCGGACGCGGCTCGAGGCGCGATAGCGCCGCTCGCCGTCCAGGATGCGGTAGCGGATGCGCCCGTCATCGAGCGTCCCATCCTCGTACACGAGGAGCGGCTGCAAGACCCCATCCTGGCGGATGCTCTCGGCGAGCTCGGCCAGTCCCGTCTCGTCGAAATGCCGACGTGGTTGCCCGGGATCGGGCGCGAGCTGATCGAGCGGGACCAGCAGGGCGTTCGTGAGCATCGTTTGGGCCGGGGCAACGGGCGCGGTCGGCACGACCTGACCCCGCCCCGCGGTGGGACCGACGGGATGACGGGCCACTACCGGCCCCCCGTCGGGACCAAGGTCGCCGCCTGGGCGAGGACGAAGGCCGCGAGCGCCCGGTACGCATCTGCGGCGGCCGCCTTCGGGTCGAAGTCGACCAGCGGCAGGCGCGCGCTCATGCTTTCCTTGACGCGCGGCGAGTAGGCCACCGGGTCACGCACCAGGTCGCCGTACGTCGCGGCCATCGCGGCCAGGGCCGCGCGGTCGAACACTTCGCGGGCGCGCACATCGGTCGGCACGATCCCCGCCAGACGCCCGCCCCCGAGCGGCTCCTGCTCCGCGACGAAGCGTACCGTGTCCTCCAGCGCGTCGAGCGATTGCTGCGAGAGGTCGGTCGGCAAGAGGCAGAGCTGGGCCGCTAGCACGGCGCTGGCGCTGGGGAAATCGAGTTCGGGCGGCGTGTCAATGATGATGGCGTCGTAGCCGGCCAGCGGCGTGAGCAGGCTGCGCAAGCGGACCGAGGCGGCCGGGTTGCCGGCGAGCTGGCTCCGCGTCTCGCGCATCGTCGCGTTGCCGGGCAGCAGGTCCAGGTTGGGCGTCCCCGTGGGCGCGATCAGGTCGGAGCCCCCCCGCGCCGGCGCGATCAGACGCGCGCCCAGGCCCTCCGAGGGCATATCGCCCATCAGGATGCGCGAGAGCGAGCCCTGCGGGTCGGCGTCGACGAGGAGGACCCGCTTATTCGTCGCCGCGAGCGCGCCGGCGAGATTGAACGCCGTCGTCGTCTTGCCGCTGCCGCCCTTGCGGCCCACCATGGCGATGACCAGCGCCGTCATACCTCGACCTCCTCGTGCAGAGCGGGCGGCGGCGTCACGTGCGCCCGCGCATCCCCCATGCTCTCCAGTATCCCATGCGCCCGCGCCAACTCAGCCACGGCGAGCCGCACGACATGAGAGCGATTACTGCGGTAGAGGCCCGCAAGATCGTCGAGCAGCTTCTTCGTCTCGTCGTCGACGCGCACGTCGACCCGGTCACTCTTACTCATGGTTCTTTGTCCTGACAACATACGGACAGTGTGGCATAGTCCTGGGGTGAGACGCAAGGGCGCGGGTCATCGCCCGCGCGCTGCACATCGTCATCCCTCCAGCGGTGTCCCCGCTAGCCCGTCCATGGCGCCGACAGCACGGACAAGCTCCACGACGCGCTTTATGCCTAAAGCGCGCAGGGTCCCATCGTGCGGCGGATGACAGCGCTCGCGTAGCGCGTCGACCCTGGGTCCGTGACTGCCGAAGAGAATGTGCGCGACCATCATCACCCCGATCGGTTCCGGCGCTGCGGCGCGAATAGCCGTCACCAGCACCGCCACGTCCGCCAGGGTGGGCGCGGGAGGTGGCGCGGGCTCCTCCATGGGGCGCGGGAGCGGTGGCTCTATGGTCGGCAATCCTGTGGCGCGGAGCACATCAAGCAGACGCCCGACATCCCTGCGTGGCATCCCTTTGAGCGCACCGTAATGCGGTAGGTGGTGAGACGCGACCAGCGCCTCTATCTCAGGCGCTCGTTGACCGACCAGGACCCGTGCGATAAGGGTGTTGATGAGACGTTTCCCCACCTGGCCCTCGATCGCGGCAACCATGGCGCCGATCTCCTCACGCGCCTGGAGGGAGATACGGAGCGATGATGCGCCGCCCTCGGCAGCCGGGTCCGCCGTCTCATAGTCGTCCCCACCCACGCCGGCCCGCGCTGCCGGTTCCCCGACGAGGTGCGCGGCAATCTCGCCCAGGCTCTCGGACCACGCCATGCCCGGGCGGCGACAATACGCGAGCGTCTCCTCACGCACCTGACCCGCTCGTTTCCCGCTCAGGCCCAGATTCGCCGCAACGGTGGCCAGCGGAGCCGGAGTGCGCCCATCCAAGCCGTTGCACCGCTCGAGGACCCGGTAGAGCCGTTCTCCATCGTCATGCGCCCGCAGACGCGTTTCGATGAGGGCTCGACTGGCCTCCACGAAGGCATCGAGATGAGCGCGGCGCAGCGTCTCTACCTGCTCCTGGCTAAACCCCTGACCACGCAGCAGGCTCGTGAGGTCCGTTTCCGGTCGCCACCGCGCATCGACGTCGCCCAGAAACTTCCGCAGTCCGTCCAGAGCCATCCGTGTCCTCATCCGCGCTCAGCACCTCCCGCGCCGCGCGGCATCAGCCGCGCGGCGCTCAGCGGCGTGTCTCCGGGGGACGCTCCAGGCACAGTCCCTATGACGGTCTGCGTCCATGAGGTGCTCCCCCTACCCGCCCTCTTTGGTTATCCACGACCATGATGACACATCTTGTCCTTGCGGGGCGCGACCGCTATACTAATTAGAAATTATGTTCTATTTGTTCAGGGGGTGAGACCGATAAAGAAGCGTGGGGGGAGGTGAGACACGCTGAAGCGCCAGACCGTCGGCGCGCCCCGCGACTTGAATAATTCCTTTACCGCCGTTATTATAGAGACACGATACACGATTGGCAAAAGGACGACGACCCGATGACCACGCCATTATTGTCCCTCCCTGAAGCCGCCGCACAATTGGGCGTCTCGCGCGTCCGTGTGTGGCAGTGGGTGAACGACGCCCGCCTGCCGGCGGTGCGCCTTGGCAACTATTGGTTCATCGACCCGGCGGATCTCACGTCGGTCGTGCCGCAGAAGCGGGGGCGGCCCCGCAAGGAGCAGGCATGCGCCTAATCCTTTTCCCGCGGTCGGTCCGCAGCACGGCCGAGATCGTCGCGCCCGGAGGCGTGTCCATGTAACACCGAGCGGTGGCGCATGTCGCCATCACAAAGAGAAGGACCCACCGGCGTCAACCGGTGAGTCCCCTCGTTTATCGTGACCAGTCGGCTCCGGTGTTCGCACTCCCACGCTCAGCACCAGGGCCATCAAGACGGACCGTTTCCTCGCCTGGAGCGTCAACTCCGACCGAGGACAGGGTCTGGTAGGAGGCTTTTATGCCGAAAAAGACGCCCACCGCCTGTCTTCAGGATAGCAACGGTGGCGATGGCTGTCAATTACCCTATCAGGGGGACACGGGCGCGGGCACGCCGCCGACAGGGGTGACGATCTGTTGGTGGCGACGGCGCGGGAGAAGCCATGCCCGGGTTCGCTAAACCCACCACCACCCAGACGCCGGACGCGCTGCTCGACTATTGGCTGACGCGCCTGACGGGCTCGGAACTGCGGGTGCTGCTCTACGCGGTGCGCCGGACCTATGGCTTCAAACGCGACGAGGACGCCATCAGTCTGGAGCAATTCCTGCACGGCATCACGACCCGGGAGGGAACCGTCCTTGACGCCGGGATCGGCATCAGCCGCAGCGCCCTCCTGGGCGCGATCAAGAGCCTCACGACGCAGGGCCTGCTCCTCAAGGCGCGGCGCGTGGGTGACGATGGGCGCGACACCGTGAGTATCTACCGCCTCGCGCTGGTCGATGACCGCCATCCGCGGCCAGAACAGGGGCTGCGTGAGCTGAACACGACGCAGGTGCCGGACGAGATCTTCGACTACTGGCTCCCGCGCCTCTCCGACGCCGAGCTCAAGGTGCTCCTCTATATCGTCCGGCGCACCCTCGGCTTCCGGAAGCAGGCGGATGCGATCAAGCCGGCGCAGTTCCTCTCTGGCGTTACCAGCCGCAGTGGCGCGCAGCTCGACGGTGGATGCGGCGTCTCCCAGAAACACCTCTACCGCGCCCTCAGCGACCTCCAGAGCAAAGGGCTCATCAGCGTGCAGCGCCGCGTGTCCGCGCGCGTGGGCAACCAGGCCTCGGTCTTTACCCTCGTCTTCGCGCACGACGTCCCGGCTCTGCTCCGGCCCACGGCGGACCTCGACCCGCGCGCCCTCGACTATCGCCTGGACGAAATCTCTCTCATGGTGGTTCCCCCGCGCGACGCGCCCCCCCACGCGTCCACGCAGGACACAGAGCGGGGGCAGAAAAGACACAGAGCGGGGTCAGAAAAGACACAGAGCCCCCACCGCGGACCTGGAACGGGGGAGCAAAAAGGACACAAAGCGGGAGCAGAAAAGATACAGAGCGGGGTCAGCCAGGACACAGAGCGCTCTGTGTCGCAACAGATCCCACAACAAACAGACAGTCTAAAGGAGAGACAACAGACAGAGAAAATCGTTATCGAATCGATGACGTCAGACCTGACGATCCTTCATCGGAACGGCACGCCGCCCCGCGTCACGGCAGCGACGGACGTACCCCCGCCCGCCGCCGCTGACGCCCTCATCGCGGCGCGTATTGAGGCCCTTGTGGCCGAGGTGGGCGACACGTCCTCACCGCGCGCTAGCGTCACGAAGGCGCGACGTCGCTTCCACGACAGCGGGTGTGCGGCCGCGGACTTCCTCGCGCTCATTGATGACGCGAGGACCGTTGTGCGTCGCTACCGGCCCGCGAAGCCGATGCCGTATTTCTTCACCACGCTCGATGGACTGGTCCGGACAACCGCGACGCGGCACCCAGATGAGGTGGCGGCGGTCGGGCCGCTACCGATCACGGAGCCGCACCCCGTCTGGCGCGCGGTCCTTGAGGAGATCCAGTCCATCACCACGGTTGAGAACTTCACGTTGTGGTTCGCCGCGACACGGGTGGTCGCTGCAGAGGGTGATGTGGTCCGCGTCCAGGTCCCGACCCCGTTCAGCAAGGACTGGCTGGAACGCAAGCTGCAGGGCCGCGTGCGGGACGCGCTGGTCCACTGCGGCTATGGGCACGTCCGCGTGGAGTACGTGGTCGCTTCAGAGGCAGTACGAGGTGCTGGATTCTGTCATAGACGTGATTGACGCAGGCATTGGACGAAAGGTCTCGACGTGAACTGTCACTTTGGTCGCTAAATGGGTCTCAGGCACTCTCGATGATGCGGTCTACGCGAGAAATAGCCCTGCTTGTTGAGCACTGACATGTCGCGCGATCACAACAGCAGGCGTCCGAAGCGTCGGTCTACCGATCATGACGCTGCGGCAGCCAGATGATTAAAGAGCCATCCGGCTGTCCGTCCAGTTCCTACCTAACGCGTTGGACGCAGCGCCAACGACGGCTACAGCGCATCATCGAGAGTGCCTGAGACCCAGAAAACGGACAAAGTGACAGATCAGGTGATCGACCATGTCCTCGGAGCCGAAACGTCGTATGCACGCAAGCTAGTGGACCCGGCCACATGAGTGGTTACAATCCTGGATACACGATGTTCCCCAGGACATCACTTTCAGAGATGGTACGACTGACATGCATCGAGGCTCCCTCACAAGACATGCGAAATATGCAGTCCTCGAGCTAAAGTGCCATCAGGCAGGCAAGACAAATGCCAGTTGACGCACGCCAGTATCGATGGGGTGTGGCTGGCGCTCATAGGGACGGCGGCGAATCCTTTGCCACTGCTCGTCGTCCATGTCCCATAGTTCGAGTTGTGGCGATGCATACACGGTCCGAAACACCTCTGGCGTGTTGACGTTGCTTAACCGTTGGGCTGAACGATCATGCCGCGCTGCGTAGCGTGCCAGTAACGCGTCCTGGTACCCGATGTGTACGCGCCCCTCATAGAGCCAGATCGACACACGCTTACGGGATAGTCCACGTTCCGCGTACAGGTAGAAACGTTGCACGCTCACGAAGCCACGTGCCGTCACCACACGCTCCAGACGCAGGTGCCGCACGGCGTTGTGCAAGACGGATGGATCAAGCATCTCGCCCTTCACCCATCCGAGGACGTCGACCGGCGTGCGCAACCCATCCTCTCGGTCCCGGTGAGCCCAGTGCAGCGTTGTATTGAAGGTCTCCACAAAGTCTGCATGCCGTGCCTGAATCTCAGCAAAGTCAGCCGCTTGCTCGAAGAGAGCATCACCGATGCGCCGCTGAACCTTGAACTGAGCCTCAATTAGGTCCTCCCAGGGTTTGCCTTTCTCGATATGATAAACATCGATGCTTAGATCACCGAGAAGCCCAGTGACGACATCGGCGGTAAATGCCGAGCCGTTGTCCGATACAATCCCTCCAGGCTTCCCATACGTCGTAAGGGCAGCAGATAGGAGTTGCACAACGGCGATCGCGTCCTGATATTCCGTTGCCATCCCCGCCAGAATCTTGCGCGAATAGCCCTCAATGATACAGAGCGAGTACGCCCAGTGTCGGCCCGCAAGCAGTGGGCAAAGGTGGCCGAGGCCCTCGCTGCCGACCTGGAAGACGCGGCCATCATCGAAGGCTACGCCGCCCTTGATGCGCGCGTGGAGGGCATCGCCGTCTACGCCACCAGCGCCACCACTAAGCGCCTGCAGGCAGCCAAGCGCACGGCGACGCCATGAGAGTCTCGGGCGCAAAGATCTTGCTGCGCTTCCGTGATGCCGAAAGCATTCGGCGAAAGGCCTTCACGCCGGATCGCCGGATCACATGCCCTGGACGATGCGACGGCTAACGCTGTAGACTGGCTTCACAGTGACGGTTAGCGCCAACCCGACCCTTCTGCATGACTGGCCCGCTGCAGCGGGCGATTGAGCACGTCCGCGAGCAGGGGCAGAAAATCCTCGTTCACGCTGAGTCCCCCGGTCACCAGCAGTGGATCTGACGGGACGCCTAACTCATCGAGCGTCTCGACACACCCGCGCAAAGCGAACGCTACTCCCTCGTGGGCGGCGAAGGATAGATCCCGCGCGGTGTGATCCAGCGCGAGGCCGACGAAGGAGCCGCGCGCCTGTTCATCCATCAAAGGGGTGCGCGCGCCGGCCACGTCCGGCACAAAGATGGGCGGCCCCGTGGAAAGAGGCTCACCCGGCTCCCGTGGCACCGCCAGCACGCGCCCGGCCCACCCGAGTGCGAGGCCGGCAGCGGGGATGGCGGCCAGGATATGCCAGTGATCGGCCAGCGCGTGGGGTAGTGCGTGAACGCGCCCCATGGGTCGATGACCGGGGTCGCAGTCGATGGAGCGATCGGGGGCAGGAGGGCGCGGGGTATGTCCAATGCGTCGAGCACCGGTTACGCCCACTCCCGCACGCGCACATCCAACAATCCCGTGGCGCCAGCGTCCGTCGGATCGGTCGCCACCGTGCCCGTGAGCCGCCAGCGCAAGTGATCTTTGCAGAGCATGGCCACGCGCGCGTGGCCAGACCTCCTGCTCGTGGCGCCGCACCCAGAGAAGCTTGGTCGCCGTGAAGGCCGTGACGGCCGGGCTGCCCGTGATCTCGATCAGGCGCGTCCGGCCGATGCGCCCCTCGATCTCCTTACGCTCGTCGGACCCGCGCGTGTCGGCCCAACTGATCGCCGGGCGCACGGGAACACATTGCGCATCGAGCAGCACGAGAGTGTGTATCTGGCCGGAGAAGCTGACGGCCGCGATCTGGGCCGCATCGATCCTCGTGGTCACCAGCAGTTGCCGTGTGGCGGCGCACAGGGCGGTCCACCGGTCGTGCGGACTCTCGACCACCGCTGATTTCGAGTCCTGAGCACCGGAGATGATAGGCGCACTGTAATCCTTCCGTAATGGTAACTCGACAGGAGTTTCGACAGCGAGCCGGACAACAGCGAGCCGGACAACAGCGAGCCGGACAACCGCTTACTTTGCTCTTAAAATGTGTTATGCTCTCATTACATGCAGTCAGGTATTGATCGCTCATCGCCTCTGCCCTTCTACTACCAGCTCAAGCAGATCTTGCTGGCTGACATCAAGCGGCGGGGACTCAAGCCGGGTGACCGGCTGCCCGGGGACCACGAGCTCTGCGCGACGTATGATGTCTCCCGCACGGTGGTCCGCCAGGCGCTCGCCGAGCTCGGGTCCGAGAGCGCCATCACCCGCATTAAGGGCCGTGGGACCTTCGTCGCGCCGCCAAAGACGGCCGAGGGTCTTGTGCAGTCGCTCACCGGACTGTACGAGGACGTGACCGCGCGGGGAGGGCATCTGCGCAGTGACGTGCGCAGACTGGAAGTCGTGGCGGCTGACGCACAGGTCGCGACGGATCTCGCTGTCGAGCCGGGACACCCCGTCATCGTGCTTGAGCGGCTGCGGTTCGTGAATGAGGAACCGTGGGTGCTGACCACCACCCATCTCCCCGAGGAGATAGCGCCTGGTCTCGTCCACGAGGATCTCTGCAATCAGTCGCTATACGCCCTACTCGAAGGGACATACGGCGTCCGGCTGGCGCGCGGGCGTCGTTCAGTGGAGGCGGCCGTGGCCAACACCGGCCTCGCGTCGAGTCTCGGCATTAGCCGTGGCGCGCCGATACTCGTGCTGCGCAGCGTGAGCGTCGGACCGGACGGGCGTCCCATCGATAGCTTCGTGGCTTACCACCGCGGCGATCGTAGCCGTTTCGAGGTAGAATTGACGCGGCATACCGCAGCCGGCGCCCGTCCTCTCATGATTGTCACGCCCTAATGCAGCATTGAGCGGCTTTCTTTAGATGCGCCGCCCACTGAGACCGCCGAGGGGGCGGCCCGCGCCCGCCGACAGGATGCCGGCGGTCCCAGTGGGTACGTCCCCCGGACAGCAACCCCTTTGACGACACACGACGTTCACCGTCCAAGGTCGTGGCCTTCTTATTGCAATCCTGTCCCTACAGGATTATACTAAGCACAGCACGATAATGGGTCCATACGATATCCTGGAGGCTTACCCATGACCTCATTCGCGACTTTGCCTGTCGACCCGTTCCGTCTCTCGTTCGACTCAACCGCGGGATCGGTCGACCCTGCCGGGCCGGTGCTCGTCCGGCGTCTGTCTGACCTTGAGGCTGTGTTCGCGGACGCCGCCGCGTGGAGACGTCAGCTCGAGAACGGCAACCCCGTCGTCTACACCGTCGCCTCGTCGCCGGTGCCCGAAATCAGCCGTGAGCTGCCCCAATCGATCACCACGATCTATCCGGGCGACTGCGGTGGCGAGTTCTACATGACCAAGGGGCACCAGCATCCAGACCCGCAGGCGGAGATCTATCTTGGCCTGACCGGTGTCGGCGGCCTGCTCCTGTTCGATGGTGAGCGCTCCCAGTGGATTGACATGGAACCGGGGGTCATCGGATACATCCCGCCGGGCTGGGCGCATCGCAGCGTCAACGTCGGCAACGAGCCCTACCGCTTCCTCGCTGTGTACCCAGGCAGCGCTGGCCACGACTATCAGTGGGTGCTCGAGCACGGCATGGGCATGCGCGCGCTGTCCACCCCCGGCGGGTACGCGCTCACGCCGTTTCGACGGCCTGATCTGGCCGCCGGGGCGCTGACCGGGCGCCGCATCCGAGAACGCTGAGGAACGACCATGATCGTGGCACACGACCTAGGGACGACCGGGAACAAGGCCTCGCTGCACGACGACAATGGACGGCTTATCGCGGCGGTCACCGTGCCCTACCCGACCCGATTCGAACACGGCGGTGTCGCGGAGCAGGACCCGGAGCAGTGGTGGCAGGCGGTGTGCGCCGCCACCCGGCGGCTGCTGGCCGATACCGGTGTGGACGCCGCTGCTGTCCGCGCGGTGGGGTTCTCGGGCCAGATGATGGGCGCCGTCCTGCTCGACGCGTCGTACCAGCCGGTGCGCCCGGCGATCATCTGGGCAGACCATCGCGGTACGGACCAGTGCCAGGCGCTCCTCGACAAGGTCAGCATGGAGACTGCCTACCGCATCACCGGCCACCGGCTAAACCCCACCTACTCGCTGAGTAAGGTCATGTGGGTCCGGGATCGCGAGCCCGAGGTGTTCGGGCGGGTCGCGCATGTGTGCCTGGCCAAGGACTTCGTCGTCCAGCGGCTCACCGGGACGCTGGTCACCGACCCGTCGGACGCATCGTCGACGAATGCGTACGACCAGGGCCGCGGGACGTGGTCGTCCGAACTCCTCGCCGCCGCCAACCTCGACGCGGCCCTGTTCCCCGAGATCGTGGTGTCGACCACCGTGGTGGGCGGCGTGACCGCCGCCGCCGCGGATCTCACCGGTCTGCGCCCTGGGACACTGGTCGTGATCGGCGGCGGCGACGGCCCGATGGCGGCGGTTGGAGCCGGTGTCGTGAGCCCAGCGGCGGGCGCCTACACCTACCTCGGCTCGTCGTCCTGGATCTCGCTCGCCGCGCATGCGCCGCTGCACGACCCGGAGATGCGGACCATGACGTTCGACCATGTCGTACCCGGCCTGTATGTGCCGACGGCCACGATGCAGGCCGGCGGCGGCTCGCTACACTGGGTCACCGACCTGCTCGTGCCCGGCGACGAGGCCGACCGGTTTCGTCGGCTGGTCGCCGACGCCGATACCGCGGAGGCCGCGAGTGAGGGCCTGTACTTCCTGCCCCATCTGCTTGGTGAGCGGTCGCCGTACTGGAATCCCGCAGCGAGGGGCGCGTTCGTGGGTCTCGCCCGTCACCACGGGCCGGCGCACCTCACCCGTGCCGTTCTCGAAGGCGTCGCCTTCAATTTGGCCACCTGCGTCGGCGCGTTCCGAGAGTCTGGACCCACGATCGATCGGGTGGACGCTATCGGTGGGGGCACCGCCAGTGATGCCTGGCTGCAGATCCTTGCCGACGTCTGGGGCGCCGTCGTGCGGCGTCGCAGCATTGTTGAGGAGGCCAACAGCCTGGGCGCCGCGGTGGCCGCGGGCGTGGGTGCGGGCTACTCACTGGCTTCGACGTGGCGCCGACCCTTTCCACGGTGACCGGAGAGTTCGCACCGGAGCCCACGCGCCACGCGGCGTACCGACGTCGTCACGCGCTGTTCCTCGACGCCTACGCCCGCCTGGAGCCGTGGTTCGACAGCGCGCGGGAACGCCCATGACCGCCACCACCGCACGGACCACGGTGCTCGTCACGTCTCGCTCCTTCTCCACGGGCGCGCGTGACCTCGTCTCCGAACTCGCGGCGGCCGGTCTGGACGTCGTTCGTGGGCCGGCAACGCACGACCTAGAGGTCCTCCGCGACCCGCTCGCCAACGCCGGCGCATGGATCGCCGGCGCCGGCCCCGTGACCGCCGCCCACCTGGCCGCGGCGCCCCGGTTGCGCGTGGTGGCCAGGTACGGCGTCGGTGTGGACGCCGTCGACCTCGCGGCGGCTGCCGCGTGCGGAGTGGTGGTCACGCATACGCCGGGCGCGAACACAGACGCCGTCGCCGATCACGCCGTCGCCCTCCTGCTCGCGGTCCTCCGTGGCGTCGTCGCGGGGGACCGCGGCGTCCGCACGGGCGACTGGACGGTGCGCCGTGGCCGCGAACTCGGAGCGCTGACGCTGGGTGTCGTCGGCTTCGGCCGCATCGGGCAAGGGCTCGCGCGGCGGCTGACCGGTTTCGGTACAGCGGTGCTCGCTCACGACCCGTACGTCACGGACGACGCCATCCGGTCGCTGGGCGCGCGGCCGGCGACGCTGGAGGAGTTGGCCGCGCGGTGCGACGCGGTGTCGCTGCACGCGCCCGGCGGACGGCGCGTGGTGGACGCGGCCTGGCTTGAGCGCGCCCGGCCGGGGATGGTCCTCGTCAACACCGCCCGGGCCGACCTGGTCGACGAGGGCGCCGTCGCTGCCGCGCTGCGGACCGACCGCCTCGGCGGCTACGCCGCCGACACGTTGAGCACGGAGACCACGGGGGCGGTGAGCCTGCTGCTCGCCGACGACATGGCGGACCGTGTCGTGATCACTCCGCACATCGGCGCCCAGACGGTCGAAGCGATCGACCGGATGGGCGCGGCGGTAACAGCCGACGTGCTCACGGTGCTATCCGGAGCACGTCCCGCTCACCCCGTTCACATTTCACCTTAAGCACAACCAGGAGGAGCAATGACCCAGATCCCGGATCTCCAAGCGCTGGCCCAGGCCGCCGTCGTGGCCGTGCTGCGGGCGCCAGACGTCGACAGCGCGCTGCGGGGGGTCGACGCACTGGTCGCTGGTGGCGTCACCGGCATCGAGATCACCTACAGCACGCCACACGCGCCGGCGGTGATTGGCGAGATCAATCGACGGTTCGGCGACCGCGTCCTCCTTGGCGCCGGCACGGTGCGCACTGCGCGGCAGGCGCGGGAGGCCGTCGACGCGGGAGCGCGGTTCCTGGTGAGCCCTGGCACCACCGATGACCTGGCGCGCGCCATGCTCGCCATCGGCGTGCCGGTCCTCATGGGCGCGCTCACGCCAAGCGAGGTCATGCATGTCACCGCGCTCGGCGCCCATGCCGTCAAGGTGTTTCCCGCCTCGCTCGGCGGCCCGGCCTACCTGCGGGCGCTGCGGGCGCCGTTTCCGGACGTGTCGTTCGTGCCGACCGGCGGCGTGAACGTGTCCAATCTTGCCGAGTGGTTTCGAGCCGGCGCGGTGGCTGTAGGCGTGGGCGGCGAGCTGTGCTCCACGGAGGACCTGGCTGCGGGGCGGTTCAGCGCGATCGAAAACCACGCGCGCGCGTTCACGGAGGCGGTCAATCGGTGGCGGGCAACATGACAGCAGGACCTGGGCCATCGCGCGGCGCGGAACAGCGCGGGCCGACGAACTCGCGGATGGGGTTCGTCGGCGTGAGCACGTCTGGCTCGTCCATCATGACGATCTTCCCCCGCTGGGCCGAGATGCTCGGCTTGCCGACCAGGCGGCTCGTGGGACACGACTTGCCCCTCGACGCGCACGACGCGGACTACCGGGCCCTCATCACTGCGATACGCGCTGACCCCAACCACCTCGGAGCCCTGGTCACCACACACAAGATTCGGGTCTTCCAGGCGGCGGCCGACCTGTTCGACGAGTTGGACGAGTTCGCTCGGCTGTGCGGAGAGATCTCGTCGATCTCCAAGCGAGACGATCGCCTCGTCGGACACGCCAAGGACCCGGTGACGGCCGGGCTCGCGCTCGAGGAGTTCCTGCCGCCAGGGCACTTCGCCGCCACCGGGGCCGAGGTGGTCTGCCTGGGCGCTGGAGGCGCCGGCGCCGCTCTTACCTGGTACCTCGCCCGGCGAGCCGACCGCCCGACGCGGATCACATGCACCGACACCGACCCTGCACGGCTTGCCCACCTGCGTGACGTGCACCTGGGAGGCGGCCTCGACCCCGCGCTGTTCCGATACGCGCTCGTTGAGTCCGCGCCAGAAGGCGACCGGCTGGTCGCGGCGGCTCCGGCGGGGAGTCTGGTGGTCAACGCGACCGGGCTCGGCAAAGACCAATCCGGGTCGCCGCTGTCCTCTGCGGCCCAGTACCCCGCGCGTGCGCTGGTGTGGGAACTGAACTACCGGGGCCGTCTCGAGTTCCTCCATCACGCGACGTCTCAGCGCGATGATCGTGGCCTGACCGTCGTGGATGGCTGGCGGTACTTCATCCATGGCTGGACGCAGGTGATCGCCGAGGTGTTCCACATCGACATGGGCGCTCCGACCGTAGAATGCTTGGCCGCCGTCGCCGAGGGGCTGCGATGATCGGTCAGGTCCGTACGGTTCTCGGCGACATCCCGGCCTCCGCGCTGGGACGCACCGACTACCACGAGCACTTGTTCCAGGCCACGCCCCTATTGCCCGGTGACGATCTCGACGACGAGCAGTGCAGCCGCGAGGAGGCGCGCCTCGTGCATGAGGCCGGCATCGACGCCATCGTCGACGCCACGCCGATTGGTCTCGGCCGTGACCCGGCGGCCACGGCTCGGATCAGCGCCGGCGTCGGCTTGGCCGTGGTACTCACCACCGGCGCACACCGGCAGGCGCACTACCCGCCTGATCATTGGCTACGTGGGCTGGGAAGCGATCGCCTCACCGACCTGTTCGTGCGGGACCTGGTGGACGGGGTTCCCGCCGTCGACGGGCCCACGGGTTCCGACCCTGCCCTCACCCCCGACGGTGACCAGATCCGGGCCGGACTGCTCAAGGCCGGGATCGACTACTGGTCGATTAGCCGGTTCGAGCGCGGCGTGCTGGAGGCTGTCTCGGCGGCCCACCGCGAGACGGGCGCACCGGTCATGGTTCACCTCGAGCACGGGAGCGCGGCTGTCGATGTCGTGACGATCCTTACAGCGGCGGGCGTGTCCGCGGACAGGGTCGTGCTCGCGCACATCGATCGCAATCCGGATCCGGGCCTGCACGCCGAGCTAGCCGCCGCCGGCGTGTACCTCGGGTACGACGGCATGGCGCGGACCCGGACGTGGCCCGACTCGGCGCTGCTCGACTGCCTGCTCCGCGTCGTCGACCTCGGCGGCGCGGAGCGCATCCTGCTCGGTGGCGACGTGGCGCGGCGCAGGCGGTATGTCGCGTACGGCGGCATGCCGGGACTGGCGTACTTGCCGGCCCGCTTCCTGCCACGACTTGAGCGGGACGGCGGCGCTGACCTGATCCGGATGGTGCTCGTGGACAACCCGGCCCGGTTACTCACCTGGGGAAGAAGTTAGCGGCCATGACCTGTTTGACAACCTGTACTTACAGGAGTACAATGCAGCAATGTTCGTATCGACCACGGCACTTTAAGGAACTGATAACCGGATGCAGGGAATCAGCGGCGCGCACATTGCCGTCACCGGCGCCGCCGGTGGGATTGGTCTCGCGACCTGCGAGTGGCTCACTGGCGCGGGCGCGCAGGTCTATGCGCTGGACCTCAAGCCCGCGGATAACCAGAGCGGCGCGTTCATCCAGACCGACGTGACAGAACCTGACAGCGTCACCGCGGCGGCCGACGAGATAGCCACCCGGGCCGGGCGGATCGACGGACTCGTCGCCGGCGCCGGAATCGCGGAGAACGATATCGCGGCCGAAGAGATGGATCTAGCCACGTTCGACAAGGTCATGGCGGTGAACCTGCGTGGCCTATTCCTCACCTGCCAGGCCTTCGGGCGGCGGATGCTCGCGCAGGGTCATGGCCGGATCGTGACCATCTCCTCGATGTCCGGCAACCACATTGTGAACATGCCCCAGCGCCAGTGCGCGTACAACGCGTCGAAGGCGGCCGTCACGGCGCTGACCAAGTCGCTCGCCGTCGAATGGGGACCGCGCGGCGTCGGGGTGAACGCCGTCTCACCCGGCTACGTCGACACCCCGCTGAACGCCCTGAAGCGCCACCAGCACGAACGGTGGAAGGATATGACGGTCCTGGGGCGGTTCGCGGAGCCGCGTGAGATCGCCGCCGCCATCGGCTACTTGCTTAGCGACGAGGCGGCGTTCTGTTGCGGCACGGAGCTGCTCATCGACGGCGGCTACTCGCTCAGGTGAGCAGGCGGCTGGAGGCAAGAGAGTCGGATTGGGGGGATCACACATGGGCAGCACGCATCAGCCGCGGGCCGACGTCCAGAGTGCTGGGCGTATGTCCGAGCTAACACCCGCGTTCGTGGCGCGTGGCGTCACCAAGACCTACCCGGGCGTCCAGGCGCTCCGCGGTATCGACCTCGAGGGCTATCCGGGCGAGGTGCTGGCTATCTGTGGCGCGAATGGGGCGGGCAAGTCCACCTTTGTCCGGCTCCTCGCGGGCCAGGAGACGCCCACCTCGGGCGAGATCCATATGGACGGACACGACCTTCCCATCCGGGACCCCGCCGACGCCGAACGCGCCGGCGTCCTGCTGATGCACCAGGAGCCCCTGATCATCGACGACTTCACGGTGGGCGAGAACGTCTGGCTCTACGCACTGCGCTCCGGACGCGACGTGCGCCCGTGGTCGCGCGTGCGCACTACCTCGGACGACGAGACGCGCGCCGCGCTCGCGCACATCGGACTCGGCGCCGTGTCGCCGAACCACCTTGCCCGGGGGCTCGCGCCGGGACAGCGGCAGATGCTCGCGCTCAGCCGGGCTGTCGTGACGCCACACCGCATCCTCATCCTCGATGAGACGACGGCGTCCACCACCGAGGCGTACTTCGAGAGTGTGCGCGAGATGGTCGCCGCGGAGAAGCGCGCGGGGACCGCCGTGGTTTTTGTCTCCCACCGCATGCAAGAGGTCTTCAGCCTCGCGGACCGCATCGCGGTGTTCCGGAACGGCTCCCTTGTCGACGTCCTGAACGCCACGACGACCAACGAAGACGAGATCACCAAGCTGATGATTGGTGAGGCCATCAAGGCGCTCCACCGCCCCCCCGCCCACAACCAGCGCGACGGGGAGGCCTTCCTCCACGTCCACGACGTCGCGAGCGGCGCGGCCTCCGGCATCTCTTTCGGTGTGCGGCGCGGGGAAATCGTCGGCATCTACGGGCTGGTCGGCAGCGGGCGCTCGTCCGTGGCGCGCGCGATCACCGGTCAACAACCCATGCGCCGCGGCAGCGTCACGGTCGATGGGCGGACGGTCCGGCTGCACTCGCCCGGCGCCGCGCTTCGCCATGGCCTCGCCTACGTGACCGAGGACCGCCGCAAGGAGGGATTCGTCCGCGACTTCTCAAACCGCGAGAACCTGAGCCTGGTGACACTCCCCCGCCTCGCCCGGGCCGGCGTCGTCGACGCTCGGCGCGAGCAGGGGCGCACCCACGAGTTGATCAAGAGGTTCCAGGTCAAGGGCGACGTGGACACGATGACCAGCACGTTGAGCGGCGGCAACCAGCAGAAGGTCTCCATCGCGAAGTGGTTGGAGGCGGATCCGGATGTCGTGGTCCTTGACGAGCCGACCAAAGGGATCGACGTCGGGGCGAGAGCCGCCATCTACGAGCTCATCTACGACCTCGCACGGCGCGGAAAGAGCATCGTCATCGTATCCAGCGAGGCGGAGGAGATTCTACTGCTCTCCCATCGCGTGCTTGTCATGCGCAACGGCCGTATCGTCGGCGCGTACGACGCCGAATCCTCGACGACCGAGGACCTGATCAAAGACGCCCTTGGCGGTGAGGTGCAACGAGTATGACTATAGAGATTAAGCAGGACGAGATTAATACTACAACGTTAGGATCCGCCTGATCCGCCTGCGACTGAAGTCGCATGGCAAAGAACGACGACTAAAGTCGTTGGGACGACGTGTGTTGAGACACTTCAGTGTCCGTGGTTTGCCATGCGACTTCAGTCGCAGGTCAATGTCACGTTGTAGTACTAAGGGGCCTCCGCAAAACCCTGCGCTCGCTCACGCCACAGCACCCCTATTCTTTTTCCAAGTAGTCGTACCTAACCTTTGCCCCAGAAGCGAACGGACCATTCGCGTACCGGAGTGAGGGAC
>JAABUJ010002566.1_pt1 | contig 22166 bp, 18 predicted proteins | sample 5559131 | NCBI WGS metagenome assembly JAABUJ01 (sample SAMN10711875, study PRJNA513366) | rock metagenome | isolation source: Antarctica rocks | place: Antarctica: Victoria Land, Mt New Zealand nord | collected 2016-01-07
TCCCTTTGCTGCCACCATCAGCAAACCCGATGTTACCTGGGAACAAGCCATTGAGAACATTGATATTGGCGGCCCTGCCATGCTTCGCTCTTCAGCAAAAAATCACGCTTCCGTGGGCATTGTCACCGACCCTCACGATTATGCCAGCGTTTTGGCAGAGCTGCGCACGCATGACCAGACGCTTCAGCCTGCGACACTGAAACAATTGGCGACAAAAGCCTTTCGCCTCACTTCCGAGTACGATGCCCAGATTGCTCAGTATTTAAGCACGCAGGCTTGAAAAATCTGCGCTACTATGATAGATAAAATAGTTGTTTTAGCAAGACAGCATAATAAATTATGTTAATATAAATTACACAACTCTGAAGGTGTTGCGGGCGCGGCTGGCAGTATACTCGCCCACTTACAGCCGGTGGCGTACAGGCGCATCGCAGGGTTTGCCTCTTCGTTGCCAAGGCTTTTCAAGCGTGTATCAACGGCGGAAAGAACTGTTCCATCGTTGATACACGCTCGGCACACGTGGGTATCCCCAAAGATATGCTCAGGGAACAAGGGAAAGGTGTAAGGCGCACGGCGGCAGTTGTCGGGCACAACGCGTAAGCCTCTATTTGACATAATGTACATTATCGGACTCAAAATATATGTTTTTTAGAAAGAACACAGGGAGTTGACATTACACAAAAGCTGTGCCATACTCATGACTAAAATACCAATATGGTCATGAGTAACAATCTACACCTTATGAACAAAGACGCACACAACGATGTTCGCGCCAAAATTATCCAGGCTGCGGAGGAGCGCTTGTGGCACTACGGCTTCAAGAAAACCACCATTGACGAGATTGCCGCCGATGCCGGGGTTGGCAAAGGCACTATCTACCTGCACTTCAGCAGCAAAGAAGACATTGCACTGGAGATTATGTCCCAGTTCAAACGGCAAAGCTTGAACGATGTCCGTGCTATCGCCGCCGACCAAAGCCTGCCGCTGGTGGCTCGCCTCCAAAAAATGCTGCTGCACCCAATCCTGCTCTCGCATGAGCGATGCAGCCAGTCCCCGGCGGCGGTGGAAATGGCGACTTCGGTTCGGCCTAATATCCAGGCGCACCTGAAGCCGATTTTGCAGGAAGATCTGACCATTTTAGCGCAGGTGCTGGAGCAAGGGAACGCCGAAGGCCTGTTTTGTATTGACGATACCATGGCGACCGCGCAAACATTGAAAAATATGTGCGCGGGCTTTTGGCCGCCGTTCCCCTGCATTACAGGAGTAGAGCTAATCCAAGAAGCCGTTCTTCGCATTGTAGACCTCGCCTATCGTGGGTTCCGGTTGGACAAGCAGGCGGCAAGCGAGAATTATGAACAACACTGACACACAAAACACAACCGCCGTGGTAAAAAAGAAAGCTGGCGCGGTTCTGGCGCTGATGCTGCTGGGAGGCGCATTCTCGCCGCATGTCTGGGCGCAGGCAGGCGCTGGCACATCCTCGGGCGGGGCAGGGTCATCCTCCACCGGCACGGCGGCAGGAGCAGCGGGGACAGCCGGAGCGGCGGGAGCCGGGCAGACAGGTGGAGTCGGCGTCAACGCTGGACAAAACAACGGCGGGCAGAACAACGCGGGTGGAATTGGCGGAGACAACGGGGTTTCGGGAGCAGGCAGCAACGCAAACGGTGCAGCACAAGGCGCGGGCACAGGCGTCTCATCAGGAACCAACGGCGTGAACTCCTCGGCCAATGGGCAGAATGGGCAGGGCACGTCCGGGTCAAACCAGAATGGGCAAGGCACAAACGGCCAGACAGGAAACGGGCAAGCGGGAGCCAGAAGCAGCCTCGGGACGAACGGTGGTAACCAATCAGCAGGCGCAAACGCAGCGGGCAACCTCCTGCCACGCCGCAGCGGAGCGCCGGTGGTTTACAACCTGGCCCGCACAGTCGCGGATGCGCTGAGCAGCAGCAGCGACCTGCAAGTAGCTTCCCGCAACGTGCAAATTGACAGAAAGCGCGCTGACGAGAACCTGGCGGCGGGCCGCCCCACCCTGGGTACATCAGCCACAGCCACGCGCTTTGACCAGGCCACCAAAGTGTCTATCGGCAGCGGCCCACCGGCAACAGTTCTGAACAGCCACCGAGAGGAGCTAAGCATTTTGCTGGGCCAGCGGCTGGACCTGACCGGGCAAATCCGGGCGTCGGCAAACCAGTTCTTTCTGCAAAGCACCGCAGACCAGTACACGTTCCAAAGCATTCGCAACGCGCGTATCCTGCGGGCGAAGAGCATTTACTTTAATCTGCTTCGCGCGCAGCATCAAGTGCAGGTCGCGCAGGCAGCCCTCGCCACGGCCCAGCGCCAGCTTCTGGACGCGCAAAACCTCAATGCCGGGCAAGTAGGACAAAAGATTGATGTCTACCGCGCGGCCACGCAGGTTGCCCAGGATCAGCAGCAGCTTACGGCGGCTATCAACAATGAGCAGATCAACGAGCAAAACTTCAACGACCTGGTCGGACAGCCGCTTGCCACGCCTGCCCGCGTGGAAGACGTGCCGGGTGTCACAGTCGGCACGCCTATCGTTGATACTTCAGCTGTGGGCGCAAACACGCAGTTGTCATTCACGCCGTTCACGGTGCCGGCGTCTGCGCTGAGCGCGATTGATTTAGACCAAAGCCTCAACACAGCGTTCGCCACGCGCCCTGAACTGTTTGTAGACCAGGTCAATATACGTGTCGCCCAAACCGGCATTACACTGGCGCGTGCGGGGCTTCAGCCGACGCTAGCGCTCAATGCGAGCGGCAACTACTTCCCCACCCTGTCGTTTCAAGACCCGCGCAGGCGCACCGCAGCCATCACAGCAACGCTCAATATCCCGCTCTACGATGGCGGCGCGACCCGAGACCGCGTGGACGAAGCGCGCCTGCGCACCAGCAATGCGCAGACAATCCTGGAGTCGGACAAGTCCAGTGTCGCCCTGGATGTCCGGCAGTCGTATCTGAACCTGCTCACCAGCGCGCGCCAGATTGATGCCGCCAACAGCGCCTTGCAGCAGGCAGTGGCCGCGCGCCAGCTTGCCCAAATCCGTTACGAAGGGCAAGTGGGCCTGTATTTGGAAGTCACCGACGCTCAGGCGGCCCTGGTACAGGCCGAAACCAGCCAGGTCAATGCCGTGTACGACTATCTGGTGGCACGCGCTCAATTTGAGAACGCCATCGGCAGGCCACAAACCCGCTGACGGCGATTCGCCACTTCTCGCAGACGGTGAAAAGATTTGCAGACAGTAAAAAGATTTCACGCAAACAGTTAGTAAAGAAGGGATCACACAATGCCCGACGCACAAAGCCCCGCTTCATCACCCGGTGCCGCTCAAACCGAGGAACCCCAGCCCAAGTTCGCCCCCAACGGCAATGGGCACACCCTCACAACCGCCAATGACGGGCATGGAGCGACAAAGTACGCCCCGCCCAAGGGAGACGACAAAGACGACAAGCCTGATCCGGCTGAGGAGCAGCAAAAGAACGCGGAGAAACCACGCCGAACATTGATAATCGGCCTCGTCGCCGCAGTCCTGCTGATCTTAGGGATTATATGGGGCGTGCGTTATTACCATTACAGCACCACCCATGTCAGTACAGACGATGCCTATTCTACGGGCAACCAGTTCAATGTCAGCCCAACTATCGGCGGCACGCTCAGCCGACTGACAGTGGAAGAAGGCGACACGGTGCGCAAAGGCCAGCTCATTGGGCGTTTAGAAGACAGCGGGCAGCTTGCCTCGCTGCGCCAGGCACAAGCCGCCTATGCCGCCGCGCAGAGCCAGATTCCGCAGGCAGAGGCGAACCTTGCTTATGAGCAGCAGGCGACTGCCGCCGCAATTGAGCGGGCGCAGGCAGGTATCACTGCTCAGCAGGCCAAAACCATCGCGGCCCAGCAGCAAGCGTCGCTGAGCGGGGCCACCGTCCGCAACCAGATTGTGCAGGCACAAAGCCAGGTTCGCGTGGCCGATGCGCAGGCCGCAGGCGCAGAGGCACAAGTCAAAACAGCCCAGGCTGCCGTGAACAGCGCGCGTCAAGCCGTACAAACTGCCCAGCGTGCCGCCGATGCACAAACCGCGCAGATCGCTTCTGCCGCCGCCAATGCGACCAAGACAGCCAACGATGAGCGGCGGTATTCGCGCCTCGTCAGCCAAAGTGCCGTGACTGTGCAGCAATACGATGCTGCTCAGGCCGCCGCTGTCAGTGCCGCCTCCCAGCTTCAAGCCACGCGGGAGCAAGCCGCGCAGGCACAATCGCAAGTGGCTTATGCCAAATCCGGCGTGCAGCAGGCCTTGGAGCAATTGAAGGTCGCACAGAAGCAGGCGCAAGCCGTTGCCCTGCAAGCCAATGTCGCCCGCACCGCCCAGCAGCTTGCGCAGGCGAACTTAGGGCAAATCCCTATTCAGCAGTCCAATGTCGCCAATGCCGCCGGCCAAGGGACGCAGGCCCAGGCAGACCTTGCCAATGCCAAAGCAAACCGCCAGCAAATCCTGCTGCGCCGCCGCCAAATCCAGACCTACATCGCCCAGGCAAACCAGGCAAAGGCGGCCCTTGCCAATGCCCAGGTGACCGAGAACGATACGTACCTGTATGCTCCAACGGACGGGCAGGTTGTTAAGAAAGCCGTCAATATCGGCGCATCCCTTTCGCCAGGACAGACTGTTGCCACCATTACGCAGGCGAACTACGTGTGGGTGTCGGCGAACTTCAAGGAAACGCAGCTTCAGAAGATATTGGTCGGGCAGCCTGCGGAAGTGGAAGTGGACTCGTTCCCCGGCATCATCTTCAGCGGCAAGGTGCAGGCTATCAACCAGGCGACGGGCGCTTCCATTGCCCTGCTGCCGCCAGACAACTCCACGGGCAACTTCACCAAAGTCGTGCAGCGCGTGCCTGTCCGCATCCAGCTAATCCCGGCCTCCAACAATGCCGACAAGAAGTATGCGCGTCAGCAGGACATCAACCGTCTGGGCCAGGGCCATTCAGTCACTGCGACAATTGATACCAGCAGCTACGATCAGCAGCGCAGGCAGTAGCTACGTCTTCAGCAGAATAACAACACAAGAGAGCCTACGGCAGACTTGCCGTAGGCTCTCTTGTGTTATCCATACGCGCCAACAATCAATGCGGCGTGGCAGGAAGACTGCGGTCAGTTAGTCTAATTGTGACCTGCGCCAAAACATCCGTCAGCTCGCGCGCCGTGACGACTTTGTTGGCTTGCAGCAAAGGCGAGCTTGCAGAAACAAACCCGCCTTGGGCCAGATGCGCAAGAGCCTGCCGCGTTTGTGCATTCGCAGCAGCGGGAAGCCTCACTGGATTTGGCGTGCCTGCTTTGCTCAGCGGTTTGCGGCCTGCTTCCATATAACGCACCAAACGATCCAAGGTCAATGCCAGTTCATAGCGCGTCACAGGCTTGTCGCCCTGAAACTTGCCCGGCGCGCTGCCTGTCATGATCTTCTCCGACGCCAGCCGGCGCACGGCGCCCGCAGCCCAGTGCCCCGGCGGAATATCGGTGATGGGAGATGCCAAAGCGAAAGGCGCAGCCCATGCCGCGCCTAGTAACAGAGCAAGTGTCAATTGGGTCTTCATCATAAACGCTATCTTTCAGGCCGCCATCGCTATCTTTCAGGCCGCCATCGCTATCTTTCAGGCCGCCATAGGAAGTTCATGCCCTAGCACGCGCCGCTGCTCCAGCGCTTTGCCTGTCCCCAAAGCCACGCAGGACAGCGGGTCTTTGGCGACGATTGCCGGCACTTGGGTTGCTTCCGCAATTAATTGGTCTAGGCCGCGCAGCAAGGCCGTGCCACCGGTGAGGACTATCCCGCGCTCGACAATATCGGAGGCTAGCTCCGGCGGCGTCTTTTCCAGCACGTTCTTGACCCGGTTGACAATTTGGCTGATAGGCTCTGCCATGCATTCCCGCACTTCTTCCGACGTGACGGCAATTGTCTGCGGCAGGCCGCTCAGCAGGTCACGCCCCCGTACTTCCATTGTCATCTCTTCGGACTGCGCCGTTGCGCTGCCAATCATGATCTTGATTTCTTCGGCAGTGCGGTCTCCAATCATCAGGTTGTAGGCCGAGCGGATATGACGGGTAATGACTTCATCCAGCTTCATGCCCCCGACACGCAGGCTGCGCGCGAGAACAATGCCATCCAGAGACAGCACGGCGATGTCTGTGGTTCCTCCGCCAATGTCTACCACCAGGTTGCCGCCCGGCGCGCTGATCGGCATGCCCGCTCCAATCGCCGCCGCTTTGGCCTCTTCAATGGTCCACGCTTCGCCGGCTCCTGCCGCCAAAGCAGCCTGCTTCACTGCCCGGCGCTCTACGCTTGTGACGCCGGAAGGCACCGCCAGCAGCACGCGCGGCTTGAAGACGCGCTTGACGCCGCAGACTTTGTGCAGAATATACTCCAAAAGGCGCTGCGTTGTCGTGTAGTCTGCAATGACGCCTTCTGTCATAGGGCGCACGGCGATAATGTTGGCCGGTGTCTTGCCCAGCATCTCGCGCGCCTTTTCGCCCACAGCCCGTACGCGCCGTGTGGACGTATCCATCGCAACCACGCTCGGCTCCCGCATGATGATGCCGCGCCCGCGCACATACACCAGCACATTGGCGGTCCCTAAATCAATGCCGATCTCCTGGCTCAGACGGAACACGCTTCCGCCTTTCCCGCTTCCGGCACAATGACTGCTTCCGGCGCTTTGTCTGTGCGCCAGATGCGCGCCCCGACACTGCTCAGTTTGCCAACGAAGTCTTCGTAGCCTCGGTCTAGGTAGTTGATGCCGCTTATCTCCGTTTGCCCTTCCGCCGCCAGGCCCGCCAGCACAAGCGCCGCCGTGGCGCGCAGGTCAGACCCGGCAACCGGCGCTCCGGTCAGCCGAGGCACGCCGATAATGATTGCCGCATTGGCCTTGGTTTTGATGTCCGCGCCCATGCGGGCCAGCTCGTCGATGTACTTGAAGCGGCGCTCGTAGACCGTTTCCGTAATGACAGATGTTCCCACGGAAAGCGTCAGCAAGGCCGCGAACGGCGGCTGCATATCTGTGGGAAAGCCAGGGTGAGGGCTGGCTTCAATCGTTGTGGCCTTGAGGGTGCGTCCATTCGCCAGCCGCACGCGCACGCCATCATCGTCAAAGCGCACTTCCGCCCCCGCTTCCACCAGTTTGCGCGTGACCGGCTGCACCTGTTCCTCCACCGCGCCTCGGATGTACAGGTCGCCGCCCGTAATCGCGGCGGCAATGGCAAACGTTCCCGCCTCAATGCGATCTGCATCAATGTGAAACTCTGCGCCATGCAGCGCGCTGACGCCCTCAACCGTAATTTCCTTCGTGCCTGCGCCTCTGACCTTGCCGCCCATCGCGTTAATCAAGCCAGCGCACGCCACCACATCCGGCTCTTCTGCGGCATTGGAAATCGTCGTGATGCCGTCTGCCAGCGAGGCCGCCGTAATCAGGTGCGTTGTCGCGCCGACACTGGGGAAGTCCAGATAAATACGCGTGCCGCACAAGCCTTGAGGAGCGTCCGCCTGGACAAAGCCATGCTCGACTGTTGTCTGCACGCCCATCTTTTCCAGGCCTTTCAGATGGTAGTCCACGGGGCGAGCGCCAATATCGCACCCGCCCGGCAGAGCCACGCTTGCCTTTCCGAACCGAGCTACTAGGGGGCCGAGCACGGAAAAGGAGGCGCGCATCTTCTTGATTAGCTCATATGGGGCGATATGCGAGGTGAGGGACGTCGCGTCTAGCACGACAGTGCTGTGGCCGCCCCATTCGGCTTTGACGCCCAGGTGCCGGAGCATCTCAAGCATGGTCAGCACATCGCTGATCTGGGGAACGTTGTGCAGGACGGTTTGCCCTGACTGGGGAAGAAGGGTTGCGGCGAGGATGGCAAGAGTGGCATTCTTGCTGCCGCTGAGGCGTATTTCGCCTTCAAGTCGCTGCCCGCCGACCGTGTAAATCTTATGCAAATGCCAGTCCTCCTACAGAATTGCGGCTTCTGCGGGCACTTGCTGATGCTGCGCAGGGCATCAGCATTGGTTCGTTACGCTGAGTATACAGGAGATACGGCAATATGTCAACCGACCAAGTACTTCTTTAATCGCGGTAGACGCTAGGTATTGTAGTCAGAGACGCAATACACCCCCACCCCTAGCCGCTCCAGGCTTCGGGGAAGAAGTGTTGCTTAAACTTCATCGTCGCATAGCGGTCTGTCATGCCCGCAATAAAGTCGGTGACGCGGCGGGCGCGCTCCCCCAGGGGCAGCGTGTCAAAACCGTGCGGGGCCAGCCCGTCCGTGGCTGAAAACAAGCCGGGCGTGCCCATGTAAAGCCGGAACAGCTCTTTGAGCATAAACTGCGCTTTGTGCAGCTCCGTATTGCCGCGCGTGTCCATGGTGTAAACATTGGCGTACATGTAGTCTTTGAGCGTGTTGGTGGCGAGAAGCACTTCGCCGGTCATTCTGACTTCCGGCTGCCCCATGCTGCTTTCCAAAACGTTTATCACCATCTTGCCAATCCGCCCGGCATGGCTGCGCCCCAGCACGTCCAGCGTGCCCTGCGGCAGCGCGTCCATGGTGAGGACGCCTGCCCGCACGCTGTCGTCAATATCGTGGTTGATATAAGCAATTCGGTCGGCGATGCGCACGCACATGCCTTCCAGCGAAGCCGGCAGGTTGGCGCCTTCCACAATCCCCAGGTCTTTGCTGCCTTTGGAATGGCCCAAAATGCCGTCGCGCACTTCCCAGGTCAGGTTCAGCCCCCTGCCGTCCTTTTCCAGCACATCCACAATGCGCAGCGACTGGTCGTAGTGCTTAAAGTCCGCGCCGGGCACATACTCGCGCAGCACCTCGTCAATCGCCTCCTCGCCGCCGTGCCCAAACGGCGTGTGGCCCAGGTCGTGCGCCAGGGTAATTGCTTCGGTCAAATCTTCGTTCAGGCGCAGGGCGCGGGCGAGCGTTCGGGCAATCTGCGCCACCTCCAGAGTATGCGTCAGGCGGGTGCGGTAATGGTCTTCTTCGGGGTCGATAAAAACCTGCGTCTTGTGCTTGAGCCGCCGGAAGGCTTTGGAATGAAGTATGCGGTCGCGGTCACGCTGAAACTCGGTGCGGATCGGGTCAAGCGGCTCAGGCCGCGCCCGCCCCTGCGTCTTGGACGACAGGACAGCATAAGGCGACAGCGTTTCTGCCTCTAAAGCTTCTTGATACTCACGAAAATGCAGCGGGGGCACATCAGCAGGTTTCATGGAAGTGATTGTACCCGGCCTGTGCGCATTCCCCAAGCCGCCTGCTTGGCAAGAGCCGCTTTTCCAGTGTGGGGCCTATTTGGGGGCGGGGGTTAGGCGTCGTCGGCGGGGAAGAGGGGGGCTTGGGCGTGGCCGGGGGAGGAGGTGGCGGCGGCGGCTTTGAGGACTTCCAGGCTCATGGGGATTTCCAGGCGTTTGTGGTGGTCTACGATGCCGGCGATGGGGACGATTTGGACGCGGGGGTAGGTGCGGCCCATGAGTTTGTGGTCGTACAGGCCCGCAGCGGCGGCTTCGTCGTTCATGCCTTTGGTGGGAGGCTGAAGGGTGAGGAAGACGGCAAGCTCGGCCCCTTCGCGCTGGCGGTCGTTGTTGAGCTTGGCGATGTCGCCGCGTCCGACATTGCCGGATTTGACTTGGAAGACGACTTTGGCGTTTTCGTTTGCGCCTGCCATGAAGAAGGCGGTGCCGTCGATGCCCTGGTCGCCGCCTTTTTTGTCGTTGATGCGGGCGCGGTTAGCGCTGTAGGTGAGGACGGCCCACTTTTCAAACTCTTTGCGGACGCGGTCATCGCGTTTGAGGGCGAGGGCGCGGGCGGCGTCCATGTCGCGGGGGATGCCGTTGAGGGTGATGGCGGCGAGAACTTCTTTGCCGAACTGGTGCTCTAGGCGGCGCAGGATGAGGGCGATGGACTGGTAGGTGATGTCTATGCCGATCCAGTGGCGGCCTAGTCGCTGGGCGACGGCGATGGTGGTTCCGCAGCCGCAGAAGGCGTCAAGGACGGTGTCGCCGGGGTTGGTGGAGGCTTGGATGATGCGTTCCAGGAGGGCTTCGGGTTTCTGGGTGGGGTAGCCGAGGCGTTCGGCGGCTTGTGGCGAGATGGCGGGAACGTCTGTCCACATGTCCTGCAAAGAGACCCCTGGCATTTCGTCAAGGTAGCGTTTGTAGGAAGGTGTGCCGCCGTTTTTGGGGAAGTAAAGGCGGCCTTCTGTCTTAAACTGCTCCATGTTGGCGCGCGAATAGGCCCAAAAGCGGCCTTTGTAGGGCTTTGTACCGTAGAAGTCATAGGACACATCGCCGCCGGGTTTAGCGGCTGTCAAATCACCCAAACGATAGCGTCTGCCGTCCGGGTCTGTGTATTTGTAAAAGGCGTCCGTGTACTTATCATCGTAGGCGGTATGAACCGGGTTCCATGTGTAATCTTTGCCTTTGGTGTAAAACAAAAGAATGTCGTGTATTTGGCCGCATTGTTTGCGGCCCTGTTTTGTATCGTTGTGTGCGCTGCTTCGCTTCCAAATAATCTCGTTGCGGTAGTCGCCGCCCTGCGTTACGAAGATGGTGTCTAGGACAAGTTTCAGATAGTGGCTCGCGGTCGGGTCGCAATGCAGATAGAAACTGCCCGTCGGCTTGAGGACGCGGTGTATCTCGGTGACGCGCAAAGTCATGCTGACCAGATACGCCAGCAGGCTGCCCTTTTTGAGAACCGGCGCAAGGCCCCGAATGAGGTCTACGGTTTGGGTGGGGAAGCGTCCCTGCTCGTTGGCAAGGAGTTCATCAAAGCCCGCGTTGGCGTGTTCGTCCCAAGTCCAGGTGTCCACGAAGGCTTGGGCCTGGGCGCGGTCTTCGCTGCCGACGTTGTTGTATATCTGGTTGTAGTTGCGTTTGGAGTTGAAGGGCGGGTCGATGTAGCAGAGGTCAACGCTTTCGTCTTTGAGGTACTGGGGCTTGCGCAGGACTTCCAAATTGTCGCCGTAATAAAGCGTGTTGTTCATGGGGGGACGGTTCGCGGACGGGCAGGCGTTTTCCTGCTGGGAGGGGCGTGTCCTCGCGCTTTGCGTCAACCCGTGCTTTGCGTGAGCAGGGCAGAAACAATGCGTTTTGTTTCGTCGCTTGCAAAGATGGAAGTGAGAGCCGCTTTGAACTCTTCTTCGTTTTTGCACTGAAACAGGCCTTTGCTGCCGGCAGAATCTTGTTTTTCGTCAGCAACAATGGTGGCGGGATAAAGCACTGTGTGGTGATGCACATAGAACAATTTGTAGCGGTAATTGCCAAGCGCCGGGGCCTTGATGTAGAAACTGTGGTAAAAGACCGGTTCCTGTTGACGCTCTCTAACTTGCCGTTCTACCGATGACAGCCCACGCCCCCTAAAAAGCACCGCAGTGGCAGCATTCACGTTTTGCTCATCATCCGTGGCGGAAACCACTTCGCCTTCCAGAACATTTTTGGTGAGCTTGCCCAAGGCTGCCGCCTGCTCGCGGAGAATAACGACCGGGGTAATAACATTGGCTACGGCCAATTCCTGCGGCCAGAGACTTTCCAGAGTTTGTGACATTGCTTTCTCCTCAGTTTTGTTCACAAGGCCAGTTCAAACACGAGCGGCAGATGGTCGGGCAGGCCTTCTTTGGCAGATTTGCCGCTTGCGGTACGGAACTCCTGCTGCCCGTCGCCGTCCAGGATCGCCAGGCTGCTACCGCGCCATGTCCCCAGCAGGTCAGGCCGAATGAGTACCTGGTCAAAGATGTTCCAATAATAGCATAAATGGTCGGCCTGCGCATAGTAATATGTGCCGGGAGGCGTGTCCGTCCAATCCCCGAAATGCCCCCACATCGGGTTGTAAAAGTACGGATAGATTCGGCCTTGAATTGTTCTATTGCGTGCCTGTGCCGTGCCGCGCGTCATCGCAGCGTTGAGTGCCCCTGCTTCCACCAGGCCCGCCTCAAACGGGTTCATGTTGAGGTCGCCGCACAGGATGGTACGCTGATGTCCGGCCCTGTCTTCGGCGTCGCGAACGGTGCGCGCGAGTTCTTTGGCTTCTTCGGTCTGGCTGGCGTCGGAATAGCGAAGTTTACTCACTAAATGTACCACGACAAGCAGCACTTCCGGGCTGTTCGGCAAGATAAGCCTGCGAATGGTCACCCTGTTGCTTTCTTCGGCAATCGGCAAGAAACGGTCTGCGAAACGGGGAAAGATATGCACTTTTTGGCAGCCGGGAGAAGGCGCATAATGGTAATTACCCTGCCCGTCTGCGTTGAGAGCACTGAGCAGGTCAGCAGGCGAAAGGCTGAACTCCGCGAACATCAGCATATCCACGTCATGGCGACGCGCCAATCGGACAATGTTTTCCGTAACGGGTTTGCCTTGCAGGTTCCAGAACAAAAACTTAGCCATAAGAACACCAGAAGCACATAGCAATTCTTGTTCGCCGTGCTTTTGGCGGTTTCCTGCCGGGGTTTCAGGGGTGTTTTGGGGCGTGCCGCGATGCTTTAACCATGCTTTAACCATATCGGAACCATATCGGGGCCATTAAACGGCTAGTGAAATACCTTTGTGTGACGCTTGGCACTCTGTCTGGTATAATTTGCGTATTCATGCTTGGAATGGCCCCCCGGCCCCCAATTCTGGGGGAGCATGAGGGGAGTAGGAAAGGACAGAGCCTTGCTAAACCTATTCTTGTTCCCCCAGCCCTCCGGGCGCGCCACTGCGCGATTGGCCCCTAGTCGCAAAGCCTCCGTAGCGGGGAGCAGGGCTAGGGGGCCATCGGGCATTTTCTAGATGCAATCGGCTTTGCTGTCTTGTTACTTGGTTCTGCTGCTTTGCCTGCGGCTGAAGTTGTCGCCACGGCGCGGCTTGCGCGTTTCCCCCGCGTCACAAGCCCGCCCCAACGACGGACGGTTTTGTTCCGTCGTTGGTACACGCTTAATGCCCCTGCAAAACACCTAAGCAATATTAGAAGTGAGGCTTCGGTCATCGCTTTGTTGTGCTGTTATCCTGTCCATAAGCGCACCACGCGCGGACAGGGCAGCGGCTGCAAAGGGGCACCGAAGGCAGGCAGATCGCGCGCCCGTGCTGCAAAAACAGCCGGTTGCTGCCCGCCCACCAGTCGGGGGGCAGAATGCGCTCCAAGGCTTTCTCGGTTTGGTCGGGGGTTTTAGTCTGCACCCAGCCTAAGCGTCCGCTAATGCGGTGCATATGGGTGTCCACGCAAATGGCGGCTTTGCGGAACGCATAAATCAGCACGCAGTTCGCAGTCTTGCGCCCCACCCCAGGCAAGGCCAGCAGGGCGTCCAGGCTGTCCGGCACTTGCCCGCCGTGCTGCTGCACCAAGATGCGGGCGAGGGCAGCGAGGCGCGGGGCTTTTTCTTCGCGGTACTCGCTGCCTTGGAGCAAAGCATACAACTCAGGCTCGGCGGCCTCTGCCAGCGCAGCCGCATCGGGATAGCGGGCAAACACGCGCTCCGAGACCGCCGCAGTCTGCTCTTCGCGGGTGCGCTGCGAGATAATGGTGGCAACGAGCACCTGGTACGGGTCGCCCAGTTCCACGGCTCCGCGCCCATGATAGGTGGCGGCCAATGTTTCCATGACAGCGCGAACTTGGGGTTCGGTAGGCATTAGCGGATACGGGTGAGGATGTAGCCCAGCAAATCGGCAATGGCGACGCGCTCCTGCTGCATGGTGTCGCGGTCACGCACGGTGACGGTGTCCACCAAAGCCGTGCCGCCATCCCGCGACTGCCCTAATGTGTCGTAGTCCACGGTGACGCAAAACGGGGTTCCGGCTTCATCCTGACGGCGGTACAGCTTGCCGATGGCGGCAGTGTCGTCATAAACCGCCCGCATATCGCCGCCTGCCTGAAGCATCTTCTTGATGGCTTTGGCTTTAGCCACAATCTCCGGCTTGTTCTTGGCGAGCGGCAGCACTGCGGCTTTGATTGGAGCCAGCGCGGGCCTCAGCTTCAAGACAATGCGCGTTTCGCCGTTCTCTAGTGCCTCTTCGTGGTAGGCTTCGCATAGTGCGGCCAGGCAGCCACGGTCTACGCCTGCCGCCGGCTCCACGACATAGGGCACCAGGTGAGTGTTGCTGGGCTGGTCAAAGTAAGTCAGCTTTTCGGTGGAGTGCTCATTGGGCATCACTTTGGCAGTCAGGCCCAGGTTGTCTTGGTCGCGGGAGTGCGAGCCAAGGTCGAAGTCGGTGCGGTTGGAGAAGCCTTCCAGCTCGTCAAAGCCGAGCGATGGGAAGTTGTAGAGAATGTCTACGGTGCGCGTGGAATAGTGAGACAGCTTTTCCTGGGCATGCTCATAAAGCTGAAGATTGTCGCGGCTCAGGCCCACGTCTTCCACCCACCAATTCAGATGGTCTTGTATCCACCCTTCATGCAGGGCTTCATCCGTGCCGGGCATGACAAAGTATTCCATCTCCATCTGCTCCAGTTCGCGGACACGGAAGATGAAGTTGCGGGGCGTGATTTCGTTGCGGAAGGACTTGCCGATCTGCGCGATGCCGAATGGCAGCTTGCGGTTGGTGGCATTGAGCACATTCTTGAAGTTAACAAACATGCCCTGTGCGGTTTCAGGCCGCAGATAGGCATACGACTCGGGGTCGGGGACGGGGCCAACCTGCGTCTTAAACATCAGGTTAAAGGAGCGTGGCTCAGTGAGGCTGCATTCGCTGGTGTCGCCCGGATGGACTTTGGCGTTCTTGCCGCAAGGCACATCCTGCGTCTTATCCTCGCGGAAGCGCAGCTTGCACGTCCGGCAGTCCACCAGGGGGTCGGTGAATGTTTCCTCGTGCCCGGAGTAGCGCCAGACATAGCGGTTCATCAGGATGGCGGTTTCAATGCCTTCTATGTCGTCGCGCTCATAGACGTTATGACGCCACCACAGCTTCTTAAGGTTGTTCTTAAGCTCCACGCCCAGCGGGCCGTAGTCGTAGGTGCCCTGCATGCCGCCGTATATCTCGCTGCCGGGGAAGATAAACCCGCGCCGCTTGCAGAGCGACACGATCTGTTCCATGTTTTGTGCGGCCATAGGGAGCTTGCGTATCCTTGTGAATGAAAATAAGTAGGCACAGTGTACCCGCTAAGGCGCGTCAGCGCGGCAGGGCAAGCGTGCGCGGCTTGGCATTTTGAGGTCTGCGGGAACAGGCGCGCCGTATGCATAGCGTTTGTAGGTGATGGTGCGCCCGTCGGGGGAAACACGCTCCAGGCTGAAGTTGTCGTCTTCAGTGCCTTGGCCCTGCCGCAGCGTGACCACAGACCCTAGGCTATGCCACAGCAAAAGCCCGCCTAGAGCATCGCCTGCCGTGTTCAGTCCAACGACTAGCGTGTGCGGCTTGCCCGGCAGCCAGGCGAAGTTTGTGACCGTGGCCCATCCGTCAGCCGCATGGCGTGTGCGGCACCCAGGCGAAGTTTGCAATGGCCGACCATCCGTTGGAAGCATAGCGCGTACGGCTCGCCGCTTTGCGCGTCAGCACGGTGAACGACGGCACCATGTCGTCCCCTTCCCCTTCCTGCGGAAAGATGCGGACCACATACTTGCCGTCTGGGGAGAGGTAGTCGCGCAGGCGTGCGCTATGCACGGCCACAATCCTGCCGGGCGGCACGCGCTGCATGGGCACAGGATGCGCTTGGGCAGGCAGGGCCAGGCACAGCAGGGCAAAGAGGGCACAAGTGCTCAAGGAGCGAAGCATGGCTTATTTTAGCACATGCGCGCCGCCCAGCGGCCAGTAGCTTGCCACGGCCCGCCCAATAATGCGGCCTTTGGGCAGGTCGCCCCAGTAGCGGCTGTCATCGGACACGTCGCGGTTGTCGCCCATCACGAAGTACTGGTCATGGGGAATAAAGCGCGCCGCCATGTCACCGTGCGCCGCCCGCAACCGGTACGGTTCGGGCAGGGGTTTGCTGTCAATCGCCATCTGCCCGTTGTGCATGGACACAGTTTCGCCCGGCAGCCCAACTATGCGCTTGACATAAATCTCTTTGGGGTTGCGCGGATAGTGAAAGATGATTATGTCTCCGCGCTTCGGCTCGGACGCGGCATAGGCCAGCTTCCACGCCAGCACGCGCTCGCCAGTGTAAAGGTGCGGCTCCATGCACGAGCCGGACACGCAAAACCCCTGCACGACAAACAATGTCATGGCAAGAGCAATCAGCACGCCCAGCACGACTTGTTCCGCGCGAAGCAGGCCCGCAGGCCGCGCCGGAGGCCGAACTCGCGCGTAGGTGCCTTGCTGCGTAATCACTGCCATGAAGTCATCCTGCCCTTTGTGTGCGCGATGCCTCGCGCGCCTGTGCCTATACAAACCATTGGCATAGGCTCTGCATGCTCCATGCCAACCCGGAGCGCCACCCCGCTTAGGCCCCGCTGACACCAAAGGGGCACAGCCGTCTGTGCCCCTTTGGGAGGATGAAGAAGTACAAGGGCGTGAGGGTGGAGCTGTTTACAAAAGCTCGCTCAGGTCGGCATTGCCGATGGGAACGCCGCTGACTTTGCGCTTGATGCGGGCCAGCGCGTTGTCTACGGATTTGGTTTTGCAGCGCAGCTCGGCGGAGATTTCGCGGTACGACTTGCCCAGTTGGTAGCCGGACAGGACGCGCCACTCAAACTCGCTCAGCACCTGCTGCAAAGTGTCGTGCAGAAGCTTGGTGTCTTCATTGCGGAGCACGAGGTCTTCCGGGTCGGAGCCGTCGGTGTTGGGGAGAATGTCGGAGAGGTTCCAATCCGTGGTCGGGTCTTCGGAAGGGCTTTCCAGCGAGAGGGATTGGTTGAGCGGCATCTGTTTTTGCCGGGTCGCGGTCTTGATAGCCGTAATGATATGCCGGGTGATGCAGACTTTAGCGAACGCGGGAAACGAGATAGCTTTGTCCGAGCGGAAGTCAATCACCGCCTGCCACAAGCCGATCTGCCCGACTTGCAGCAGGTCTTCTTTTTCCGCGCCGACCAGAAAGTAGGACTTGACTTTGGTGCGCACCAAGTTGCGGTACTTGTAGAGCATATACTCCGATGCGGCATTTTCGCCTCGCTGAGCGCGGGCGACAATCTCGCAGTCGGACATGTCCGCGTATTTAATCTGGGACTGGCGCAGGCGCTCGGAGATGTCCGTGCCGCTCGGCCATTCGGACGTGGGCGCGGAAGCCGCAAAGATAATCACAGGGCTGCCTCGCTAGCCGCAGTGCGGGCGGGTTCGTGTTCCACTTCAATGCTCATGGTGCTGACAACCACAGCGAGAAGCACCAGCCCCGCTGTCAGGGCGGCGCTCATGGGGCCAACCGGGACTTCTTTGATGGTGCGGCTGCCCATCTTGATGCGCAGGCCGCGCACATGGCTTCGTCCGAGGATGCGCTGCACCTGGCTGAGAAGCTCTGCGCCGAGGGCAAAATAATTGGGGGAAGAAGCAGAAGTGCTGTTGGTGTCCGGGCGGGTGGATGCCGGTACCGAAGGGGTGCTATTCATCGTGTGTGTACCTCACGTGTGTGCGCGCGGCCTTCCACACCCGGTTTGCGCCGCCGTTTCCTGCGCCGAGCGGCGCACAAAAAAGGGGGGCGTGTTGCAGAAGCAGAGCGGTCACGTCACGCTTATTATACACGCGACGGGTTCGGTCGTCAACCTTTTTTCTTCCCGTGATGTTTAAGAAGCGCGCGAAGTGGTTTTGAGGGAGTGTTGACGGCGCGGAAAGCGTGTTTTGCGCGCGTGTTTTAGGCGTGCTGCTTTCTCGTTGCCACCGCGTTTCCCGCGCGTTGCAGCGACGGAACAGTTTCTTCCGTCGTTGGTGGTGGCTGGGAAAGCCGTGAAAGTGCCTGGGGCACGCGCTGGAAACAAGAGGGGCGGCGTTATGTAATGCTTCGCGGAGTTATGTCGGCAGGGTGCGGTGCATGGGAGTGTCGCCGGTCAGCGCGGCGATCAGGGCATGGTAGGTGGTGAAAGACAGCATTTCATTGCCCAAAAAGCTGCCCGCAATCAGCGACGCCTCTGTCCCGCTGGGCAGGTTCAGGGCGACCAGGCGCACGAAGCTGTGGGCGAAGATAATGCCGACAGCGGCCCCGGCGGCCAGCCCAAACATGCGCTCACAGACGCCCGCATCCAGCAGGGTCTGCCGGTGCAGATGCAGGCCAATAAAAAACGCCAGGCTGCCAAAGCCGGCCAGTAGCAAGCCGTAAGCGAGGCCCCGATTGGCGGCAGGGCCAGCCATCAGGTGCAGGCTAGGCGCAAGCAGCGGCAGGCAGGTATCCGCAAGCCACAACGCCCCGTACAGCAGCAGGGCATCCAACAGTGCCTGCCCAAAGCCGCGCGACGACTCCAGAGCGGCCATGCCGACCAGTATCAACAGCACAACAATATCCAGCCAGTTCATGCGTCCCCTGTTCCTTTGTCGCGGGCCGCGGCTTCGGATGTCCACAGCTTCTTCCTCCGATTATCGGCAGAATAAAGGGAAAACAAGAATCGCCGTGCATGTGCCATACTCAGGGTCGAAGTCATCCGGGTGGCCGCTGCGCGTTCTGCCGAGGGTGTGCAGAGGAAAGTCCGGACTCCGGGGGGCAGCGATGCCGGCTAACGGCCGGGCGGGGCGACCCGACGGAAAGTGCCACAGAAACATACCGCCATGCCGCCTTGCGCAGCCTCCTGAAAAGAGGCAAGAAATAGCGGGGCGGACCCACATGGTAAGGGCGAAATGGTGCGGTAAGAGCGCACCGGGCGTTTGGAAACAAGCGCGCCGGGTAAACCCCATCGGGAGCAAGGCGGGAGGACACGGCGAAGGCAGTCTGCCCTGACCCCCCAGGCAGAGGGCCGCGTGTCCTGTTGTGCCGCACGAGGAGCCGGGCAACCGGCTTCCCAGAGAGATGGTCACACAAACACAGAATCCGGCTTACAGGGTGACTTCGGCCTTTTATAGCGGGCGCGCTTCTCTTGGGCAAAGACCAAGCGCAGGATTGAGAGAGAGGCAGTACGCTTAAAGATAATCATAATAAATAAAATCAAAAGCTTGACAAACACTGAAAATTGTTGTTATAGTAGTCTATAACACAAATCACGGTCCCTGGGCCGCCATTGTCGTTGTTGTTTTGGACAGCAGTACCGTTCCGATTTGGAGAAGGTGTACCGAATGAACAAGCATATGCGGCTTTGGCAGCCTCGCTCTGGTGGCCTCGCTTTGCCTCGCGGGGTGTGGCGTGCCGTCTGCTCCCCCGCCGCAGAGCCATGCGCCTGTCGGTGCTGCAACCCCTTCCGGCCCTTCTCTTGCGCAAACTAACCCCACGTATCACAAAGCCTCGGAATGCTATGCGCGGCGTGACTATCGGGGGGCACTGACGCTTGTTCGTGCGCTTTCCGCACAGCCGCAGATCAGCCGGGATGCCGCCGCCTGCGCCTTCTTGGAACAGCAGGCGCGCATCTGCCGCCACGCACTCGATCCCAAAGTGTCCCTCAACCCGCCGCCGACTGCCCCTGCCCGCATGGCTGCCACGGCCCGCCTGGCCGACTGCGGGCCGCGTGCCCTGCTGCTTTTGTGCCAGCGCGCAGGCGTCAGAACAAACCTCACCGACCTGCGCCGCGAATCGGGAACCACAAACCAGGGAACCACCATGGCCGGGCTGGCACGGGCGGCGCAGGCGCATGGGTTCCGCGCCCAGGGCGTGCAAGTAAACCCGCAGGCGCTTTCCGAATTGTCCCGCCCCGCCCTCGCCTGGGTGGAGGCAGACCACTACGTCGCCGTGCTGTCGGTCAACGGAGACCAGGCTACAATCCATGATCCCAACCAACCAAAGGAGGAAACCATTCCGACCCCGCTGCTGTGGAGCCGCTGCGGGGGCGTCCTGCTGACGCTCTCGCGCGCATAAGCCAGCACACGGATGACAAAAAACAGCCCCGCAAGGCTGACAAAAAAAGGCCGCCCGACCCTGCAAAACTCTTGGCGGAGAACAGGGACAGGCGGCGCGAACCACTCCCGGAAGGAGAGGCTATGGGAATCATACCTCAAAACTCCTTCCAGTGTTCCCGCCCGAAGGAGAAAACCGTGAACAAACACTTTGCGCGGCGTCTGGCCCTGGCCGTCGCCGCCTGCTTTTCCTGGTCATTGGCACTGGCTGCCAGCGCCCGCGCCATCACCGCGCGCCCGCCCGCGCCGCCCAGCCGGACGTGGGTCTTGTCGGCAAAAGAGATGCAGCGAATTATTGGGGCGACCGCAATCCGGCCTGACCCGACGGGCGGCAACGATGGCACGGGAACGGGATCGTCCGGCAACGTGGGTGCAACGCCCGGCCCTACAGTGCCGTGGGTCGGCTCGGTCGGGGATGTCAGCACCGGCACCGGCAACAAGCTGACAGTGATTCCGGTCGTGGGCTGGACGGCGCTGGGCGGGCTAAAGGTGCAGTTCAGCCTGTTCCATGCCAGCCAGAGTTCGCGTACCACCGGGTACTTCAACCCCAAGTGGTCCATCAGCTATCAAGACTCATCGGTAGCCGAATGGAACAACGGCAGCGGCAACGTGACTCCTAATTGGGACGACCAAAGCGCCTACACATTCTCGCGGAACGTGGACGGCAGCTACAGCCGCCCCGCAGGCATTCACGACACGCTCATCAAGAACGGCAGCAGCGGCTACGATGTGGTCACTAAAGATCAGATTCGCTACCACTTCGGCTTTTCCTATCCCTACAACGGTTATGTATATTGGCTGCTCAGCTCTATTAGCGACGAGAACGGCAATGCGATCACGATCAACCGAAACGCAAGCGGGCAGGTTCAAACGATTGTTGATCCTACCGGCAGAACCATCACGCTGGGGCGCGACAGCAATGGACACCTTCAAACGGTTACAGACCCGTTGAACCGTCAGTGGAAGATCACGTATGACACGAGCGGGCGCTTTGCTAATGTCTACCTGCCGCCCCTGCCCAACAGTGCGCCCAACTACGGCTTTGGATACGATGCCAACAACAACATCAACTTCTTCGGCCTGCTGGATGGCAAGTCGTCCAGCGCGACTTACAACAGTGACAACACAACTAGTTCAGAAACAGACCCCTGTGGGAACAAGACAATCTTTAGCTACGGCGTGAATCGTGACAACACTGTAAATGCTAACGCCGTTACAATTACTGCTCCTAACGGCGTCAAGAGCCAGCATACCTATTCCAATGGTCGCCTTGCTTCCATCACGGACGGGCTTAACAACACCGAATACTACAATTATGACAGCGACAACAATGTGACGTGGAAGCAAGACCCGCGTGGGTATCAATGGCAGTATTCATTTGACACGATGGGCAACTGCCTGACCGCTCAAGACCCATACACCCACACGACGACGATGACCTACACGCCGCACAACCGCCTGCAAACTGCGAAGCTGCCGCGGGGCCGGAACGTCCTATTGACCTACGACGGGGCGGATAATCTTACCCAGGTGGATCAGAAAGACATCAACGGCAACATACTCGCAACGACCTACTTCACCATCGGCAACTACGGCTTGGTGTCGGACAAGTACGACGCCAACAACCACCACTATCACTACGATTATGACGCCAACGGCAACCTCAAGGACGCACTGCGGCCTTCGGGTCTAGGCACTTACTGGGGCTATGATGGGCTGGGCGTTCTGGGTGCCCGCCAAGACAGCCTCGGCCATACGGACTACACCCTGGATGCCTGGGAGCGAACCACGGCCATTTCTTACGTCAACAACAGCCAGTACAACAGCACGTTCAGCTACGACGAGCGCGGCGACCTGACCCACTTCAGCAACTACGCGGGCAATTATGACCGCTACTACGACGATGACGGGCGCATGAAGAGCGAGTACCGCAACAACGTCATTCAGGTAAGCCATATCTATGACAGCCCCAATGAGCAGGGGCTGCTGTCCCAAACGACGGACATTACAAACCGCACCATTAACTATGGATACACGGGCCGCAACCAACTGGCCTGGGTCAACGACGGGTCGGGCGGGGCGAACTACGGGTACGATGCCAACGGCAACATGAACGGCATCTCCAACGGCAACGGCACGACGGTCACTAAGGGCTACGATAACGACGACAATCTCACCAGCCTGAACACCTACACCAGCAGCGGCAGCGGCATCTACAAAATCATCTATGGCTACAACGAGGATTCGCAACGAGTCAGCGAGTCCGAG
>JAABUJ010002568.1_pt1 | contig 22133 bp, 33 predicted proteins | sample 5559131 | NCBI WGS metagenome assembly JAABUJ01 (sample SAMN10711875, study PRJNA513366) | rock metagenome | isolation source: Antarctica rocks | place: Antarctica: Victoria Land, Mt New Zealand nord | collected 2016-01-07
CGACCAACAGCAGCAGCAGCTACACCCTCCCCACTTTCAACACTACTAGCCCCCCGCTCGGCCCCACCGCCACCGCCATCATCCCCGCCAATCTCACCAGCCCGGCGAGCATCACGCCTTCGGCCTCCATGAACGCCACCACCACATCTGCGCCTCCCTACCCCCCGAGCTTGTCGATGGTAAACTCGCGGGCGGAGTGGTCGAGCTTGTGTTCTAACTGCCCGAGCGCCTACACTTCCACCCTCTACTCCACCACCACCGTCTACATGACCGTGTCCGCTCCCTCTATGAACCGCTGATATACAACTTGATTCGGATCGGAGGGCCCTGCTACTACTCGCCTCGAGGGAGGAACGGCAGCAGCCAAAGAGACGGAGCTCTTGATGACGGACGCCCCGTGCTCTCTCCACTCGCTATGTAAGGCTGCGGTAGATGGGTACCTCCGGGAAATTTGTTGCGACGTCTCCTTGTCTTCTTCTCTTCTCTTCTTTCGAATCTCGCAATCATAAAACGCAATCTCTAGCTCCACTTCAATGTTGCTCTGTCCTTTCTGAGCCCCGGTGGCTATGGCTGGCATTTGGTATGTGACTGGGCACCTCGGTTTTAATAGGCATAGATAGCATGTTTCGTAGAATTATATTCCTTGATCGTTGACATGATCGTTTCCGTCGCTGAGAGACGGTTGTGCTCGCCGTCGTCGTCGCCGTCGTTGTCGCCGATCGTAGTGATGCCTTCGTCACTGTGAACCGTGATTATGCCCTGCCATTTGGATTCTGTTGCATCACCCATGTGCATGCAAGGAGCTACCTTGGGTACAAATACGTACGTAGAGTCGAATCACAACGGCACAATCTGCCCTGGGCCAGCCCTGAGCTACGGTCTACAGTCGCGTAAAGTCATTTTCACACTCTAATCTAAGCCCCCTCTAGCACTCGTCTAGACCGTTCCCCCCTCCAACACTAAGCTCACAGACAATCAGATAGGTAACGAAGCTAGATCCCCCCCTCCTTTTCATACTCGCACCCTACGACGTGCTGTCCCCTTCTAGATGGCCTCAGCACGCGCCGTGTCCACCCACCATCATCGCAACGCCCCACTCCCACCAAAATACCCTTCCGGCGGCGCCGTCATGCCCGCCTTCCTCCCCACCGGCGTCGCCGGCCCATTGGCATTTACACTTACACCCGCCGCATCCGTCGACGAGGCCGAAGTCTCCCTCCGCTCCCCTGCATTCGGCCGCGCACTCGCGCCCGTCGCCATCCCGCCCCCGCCCCCGCCCCCGCCCGCAACAGGCGGCTTAAACCCAACCTCCCTCCCAACCCGATAACACTCCTCCACCATCCTCCCCACGACGCCCGCATCCACAAACTCCTCATACTTCCTACACAGGCGCAACGCCGTCCGCGCATCCTCAATACTATCATGCTCCTGCAGCTGAATCTCCTCCTTGAGCAAATACCACGCCAGGAACCTAAGACTCAACTTCCGTCCCCGCGACCGGATATGAAACAGATCGACAGTATCGAGCACCTGCGCCTTCGGCACGTGGATATTGATGGTGCGGAAATCCTTCGGCAGGCCGTGCCCGACGAAGACGACGCCGAGGTTGAGCAGCAGCCACAGTTTCTTGTAGGCGACCTTGAGCGGGACGAGGTTGTGGGTTGACCGCAGCGGGTCGATGTCGGCGGCGTGGATGCCGGAGTAGGGCGTCAGCAGGTCGACGACGGGCTCGCTGATGGTGATGTAGTCGTTGATGAAGGGCAGGCCTTCGTCTTCGCCGCCGCCGCGCAGGACGGAGACGCGCGCGAGCCCGAGCCGTTCGGGCCGGATGGTTTCGCGGGTGCCGTCGGATTTGACGTCGATTTCTTTTTCCTGGAGGGAGACGAATTCGGCGTCGATGGCGACGTGCGAGCCGGCGGTGGGCGCTTCGGTTTCGGGGTGCAGGACGCGGTGGTGTTTGGCTTCTTGGTGGCTGGGGGGGTTGTTAGTGGGTGTTGTGGCGGATGTCTGGAGGGAGGGACGTACTTGATGGACCAATCGTAGTAGAGTAGAGTGGTGTCCAGGTTCTCTTTCCATGAGTCGTCGACCGAGTGGTTGGCGCTTTGGACCTGGTATGCTAGGATGGAAGGCATTTTCCACGATGGACTGAATTTCAATGCGTCTTCTTTCTGCACCTTGCGGACGAGAAAGTCATTGAACAAATGCCATTCGCTTTCTTGGGCAGCTTCCGCCGACGACAAGGCCACTACGTACTCACTATCAGATCTCTGCTCCCACGAAGGTAGCAATCAGGTTCATACCGTTGATAAGTGAGACCAAGTGAGACTTTTGGTTTTCCCCACTGTTGATATCCGCCACCATCCCGACCAGCTCGTAGACTGTAATGTTATGCATGTTCCGTTGTAGGTGCAATTGCAGATCCTCGCCTTCGAAGCAGAAGAATTGCCCGCCATCGACGATGATGCCGATCTTTTCAGGCAGCCAGCCAGGAGTCGCCCACAGCTGCTTAGCATCCGGCGTGTTGACGGCAGCATTGATCATCAATACGAACGGTATGCTCAACACGGTCTTCCGTGTCGCAAGCTGTTGATAACGTCGGCATATGTGACACCAGCCACGAGTTTGAGTCTCCCTTCCGACACTTGCTTTTAACACTTGGGAAAAGGTAGGAACCGAGCCTCGGATTGGAGGCTTGATATGCTAAGCTTGTCAGCAAGAGGTCTGCCTACTCGAGAAAGACTATATCATACTAACGGCGGGTACATCATGTCATTGACGTAAGTTGTACCTTCTCGTGTCGTTTCATTTGTACAACCCACGCATCGAATATTCGACTCCGCTTCGATGGCGATCGTCTGTGGAGAGGTTCAGCCAATAACAGATATTGCTGAACTAACATACCTTTTCCATCTGTGCAGAGTTCGGTGACAGCTGTTTGAAATCGAAAGACATTCGGTCGAGAAGGAAGCGATTCATTGATTGAATCATAGCTGTCAATGAGCTACTTGGTGAGTTCTCCTCCAGTAACCCCAGTGCAGCGGCTAAAGTATTTCCTCAGCGGATATCAACACTCTTGCGGTATCACTTACCTTGTGGAAGGTTGCTGAAGGTCTTGAGGAGATTGGTGGCTTGACAGTTGTGACCATCTGCTTTGTCTAACATGTCGAACAAGAATCCCATCTCACATAGAAGGCATGTCTCGGAGAGGCAGGTTGTAGCGGCGTGATGGAGAGCCAGGTTCCGAATCAATGGCGTGAATTTTAGGAGTTGAAGTAGTGGATTAGAATATGAGTTAGAAATATGTGTCTCTAATCCGGAGTATTTCGTTTTGTTGTAGTATCTTATTGCCTAGTGAGCACGTGGTTCGATGAGGGTCAGGACACACTCACTCGAAATCAAAGTCATCCACACCGTATCTGCTGTACTTGATTTCGACGTTCCGGTACATGACAGGCACGTCCGCTTTGGTACTTCCGCGGATCGCTGCATCCGCCAGTGCTTCAACTGCATCGCTGATCCTTCGTCCCTTACTCTGTTCACTCTCCGAGTCTCTGGCCTTCTCGCTCAGAAACTTTGGGGCTACAAGAGAGGACCCGACCGTATCGACTGCGCGCGTATTTTCTATTTGATTCCGGCGAGTCTTTCTAGGATTTGGCGCGTATGCACCAAACTCCATCGGCGTTAACGAGGCCAGTATGGCCGGGTCAATTTTCGGTGGAAGCTTGCCAACTTCATAGATTTGATGACCAGGCCAGACAGAAAGGAGCTGCTCGCGGTAATAGGGCATACCAATAGTGCTCAGTGGCCTATAGTCAACGAGTCAACAGGGTTCGTCACACTGTAAACGGACGGACTTACGTGTCAACATCCCAACCTATCGCCGGCGCTGGGGGAACAACGTCTGCAAATTCCGTCGCATTGCTATACTCCGCGAAATGAATCTTGCTTGGAGATCCCCACAAATGTATCGTGCATTCGACATCCGTCAGGGCAAGGGCTTCACCCGAAGACGCCAATTCAAGCCCCATCATATAACTTGAGATGTTCGCTTGACGCAGATTGGCAGTGTTAGGGTTCATCAGGTCAACTACCTGCAACTGCCCCGTCTGTGACGCCACGATACTGGTTGTAGACATCCTTGGGTGCATTCGCACGAAAGCCGCGCCAGCATGGAAGGGAATTGGTGGTAGAGGCATCATGGTCTTGAGGTCGTACACATTGGCTAGGGGATCTAGCATGAACGAACCCTGATGTCGAGGGGACCAGCCACAAGTGACTAAGAAGTTGTTACGTGCGTCCATGTCGTTAACCCCAGCGGAATGTGCTTTCCACGTTTTGACGATGGAGAAGGTGCGTGGATCGAGCATATCAACAGAGCCAGTGTTCGTGGCGGCGCAAATGTAATGACTGCTTTTCATCATGGTATAATTCTCTTCCGTAGGTATCTGGTCCTTCCAGTAAGCGAAAAAGCCTCTATACATTACAGCTGCATTACCTCTTCCACAATGCGCCCCTTTTCGACATCAATCTTGAACATGACATCTTGACATCCAGCAACAAGTATCTCTGATGTCCCCTTGGACGTAAAAATCATACATCTTAGGTCTTTCATATTATCGTGCCTGCAGATTTTCATTAGTAGAACGGATTCCGACTATGGCGACATAGCCGTCCCATAGGACTACGTACACTATATGCCATTGTGTCAACCCTCTTCTCGTAGTCAGATGCACACTCCTCGCCGCGACGGATATCACTCCCCGATCATGAAACAGGAACTGCTTGACGGACCCCTCCGCCTGAAGATGGGCTCGAATCGAAGTATACTTCTGTAACTTCGGGCCATAGAAGGAAGTAATTCGTCCCTATTATATACTACTTTTAGCATAAATCTGCCTAAGTGCGGAGGGGCCGAAGTTCAAAATATACAACTCACATACTCATTCCCGGTCCAAAGCAGTTCTTGCTGCGTATCAAATGCTATCGCGCTGACGGGCGTTGGCATTGCATGGATGCCCGGCGGGGGCAAACCAATGCGGGTGACCTTTTGCAACACGGTACGGTTAGCAGTTGCGTCCAGAAGCAATCGAAGACTCTCCCAGCACGATGCAGATATCTGGGTGAGGGCTGTTCGCCATAGTCCGAAGCAACGCTAGTCCATTGCCGTAGCTGATAACGGAAGCTGTGGAGTCCACAAGCTGGAAATGGCAAATCCTGATGCCTCCCAAGTGATAAAAGATTGTAGCTTATCAAGACGTCCAAACAAGCACCTGACCTTGCCCTATACAACTTCCACCCCACAGGCAAATGGCGGCTGCGGCGCTCTGTACGAAGTCTGCTCATAACTCTTCCCAGCGAATAAATGCCTGACATTCCAGTATCAAGCCAGGGTCATCGCCTGTAGCCTCCTTGCCAGGCGTGATGAGATCTGGACATCTGACAATATGCCGCGTTCTGCAAATATGAAACCACGCATTGCCTCAAGCTCTGAACACTCTCCAACCCAAAAAAGTGTCATCTCATATCCCCAGAAAACACAATCCAGCAAAGGTGGGTCGAGATTGCCCCGGTTTAGGGTCTCGCATCGCCGTAGTGTATATGGACTGACTGACTGACACGATTAAAGAAAATGAACCTTACCTCATCCCAGTCAGCTTCCATCCCGAATTCGTGACCGCTCAACCATTCTGGATATCTCGCCGCATGGTAGTTCCCTATGAGCGATGTCTAAGGCATTGGTGGGGGTCAGATGCAGGTACAAAGCTCTCATATCTGGTGGTCAAGGTACAAATACGAAAGCTACACGGCTCGCTTGGATACGGGGACGGCGGCCGGCCCAGCCAGTTTGAATGCCAATCTATATTATTGAATAATTATTATACTATGCACTGAACTTTTATATCAATAAGCTCAAATCTCTAGATTCTATATCAGAGAAATCTCTAATTGAGATATAATATGTTGAATGTCTTTACAATATAAAAATAACAATCCGTGCACAGAAACAAAGCACCATACCAAGGATGCTAAACCACTACATTACGCATCTGAAGCCTCTCTGCTGCTCAGCAAGGAAGTGATAGAATGAATGGTTAAATGCAATGAGAAGCTGCTTGAGTGGACTGAAGGAATTGATTCCATAAGGTTTTGGAAGCAAAACACAATAGGTCACCAAGTCACGGGGTGTCATGAGATGTTGCCTAGCCTCGCCTTCGACATGCCTCAACTCTCACAATTCGCTGGCAGATACCTGTTTTCATCGTCCGCTTCAATTGCCTGGATTCATCGCGCGATATTGCAGCTGTCAGCTTTGAATATCGTTTTAAACTCATTCCAAACTCAAGGACGAGAGACCATCGTTTGAGAGATGGCGGAAATCTCAGAGCCTCTTACTCAGCCTTGTCGAGCTTGTCAGGCTCTGACCTTCGATGCCCTACTGAAATCGCCGAGCATCAGGCTGAAGTGTAACCATATTGGAATGGAGCCACGGGAATGGATTGAAGCCCTCCTCTTGGCGTGTCGCACTACTCTATATGTTGACCAGATCCAGGAGGCCTGTTCTCAGTGCCCTGTCTGCAAGATCATTCATGCTCAACTTGAAGAAGGCTCAAGAAAAGGCCGAAATCATCTCCTCGTGTACACTTGCAAGGATCTCGAGGGCGGATTGCAGAGCCTTTGGCTGTATTATCCCGATTTTGACAGTAAAGCCGAACCTGCAGCCAAGATCACGCTTCTTGCAGATGAAGGTATGTATCTTTTACTGCTTAAGGATGACATCTGCAGTCGACTTTGAAGTCATTGAGATTGGAAAGGCTGACTTGGGTCAATGATAGGCACTTTTGCGGGCCATCATATTCCATATCGTCCGGTGGGAAATCCAGGATCAGACCAGACTCTTGGTGTCATTGGACACTGGATCAAAACATGCGATGAGAACCATCCAAAATGCCAATATACCATCTCGGGGATGCCTATAGAATTAACCCCTAAGCTTCCAACAAGAGTACTTGATGTGGGGTCTTGTGAAGACAATATACGCTTACTTGTCACTGGAAACCAGCAAGCTAAATATATCGCCCTTAGCCATTGTTGGGGTGGAATATCCCAGATTCGCACAACGAATTCCTCTCTGGAAGAACATATAAGATACATCAATTTCAATAATCTCTCAAAAACTATACAAGACGCCATATATTTAACGCGGAACCTTGGAATCCAATATCTATGGGTGGACTCTCTGTGCATTATTCAGTACGATGAAAGAGACTGGCTAGAGGAGGCCAGAAAGATGGCCTACATCTACGAAAGGGCTTATTGTACCATTGCTGCGACATCCGCGTCTGATGGCACTGAAGGTTGTCTCATACCTCGGCCACCTCAAGACCTGGTGAAGGTGCAATGCCAACAAGGAGACGCAAGATCTGGTCATATGTACTTCGGGATCAAGGATGACTCCGCCGTCCATCGTATGTTTGAGGGCCCTCTGAACAACCGAGCATGGGTCTTGCAAGAACATCTACATTCGCGCCGAACTATCCATTTTTGCTTCTGATCAGGTCTACTGGGAGTGTGAGAAAAAGTTCGTTGCCGAAGACGGTTCAGACGCTAGAGGACATGTTGATGTGAAAACTATCCCTACAAGATCGTTGTTTTGTTACGTACTCCACGGCTATCTAGGACCGGAACGCATCCCCGACGTACTGTTCGCCCGTCGTGTCGCCGATGACTTCACAGAGCCGAGGGACTTTCATAGCATATGGGCTCAAATCATCAAGTACTATACCAGATGTGGTCTCACAGAGTCAAGCGACAAACTGCCTGCCATACTTTCACTTTCAAATGAACTACAGGAGCTCACGGGTCATGAATATCACGAGGGGCATTGGTTTGACGGCACGCCTTTTGTATTCTCAAGCCTTCTCTGGCGCGCAGGAAAGGACAATACTTTACGAAAACCGCCGAGATATCGCGCACCTTCGTGGTCCTGGGCCGCTCTAGATGGTCCGCTGGATTTTGCCGATCTCACTATGTGGTATATTGACTTGTTCCACCCTCGGACAACCGATTTGCACATCCTACGAGTAGGATCTTACCACCCTGTCGGGATGCCGCCTTGCAAGGCTCTTCTGCTATCCGGACATCTGATTCGTGGCTTCGGATGCACAACGGGCGTCAAGAAATCAAACATCCAGGCGAGGGGCTCATCAGACTGCGGCGAATGCGAAGCGGGTAGACTGGGCAACTCTGCTACAGTTTTCAGTGAGTACGGCAAGGAGATCCGGGGGAGCTTTCAGTATGACCTTAGCCATGCCACACCGTCAAACTTTTGGCTTCTCCCATTCTATGTTCGATTCATCCGCAAAGGGTTGTCAGAACCCGTGTATTTTGCACTCATAGTATCGGAAGTTCCGAATCAGAAGGTTTATGGATACGTCTTCCAAAGGATTGGTATAGGGCACATTGATGACCCGATGTGGGCTAATGGCTACCCCAGAAGGTTCCTGGCCCTCATATGAATATGGCGCTATATAAGAGCTTGGTTTATCAGAATGACGGAAGGGCTGTGTGAATGCAAATTGGAGGCATAAAAGGTGTCAATGGTATCATCCTACGTATCAAACGTTCGATTTTTTCATTTACTATTCCAAAGCAACGAGTTCCATTTCCATACTCGCCCGAACCGGCAATCTCTTAGCCTCAAGACTGCTCCTCGCTGGCTTATGAAGGAAGTATTCCTCGTAGACCTCATTCATCTCGTTGAAATCTTCGAAACTGACAAATAGATCTAGCCAAATATCAGTCAACCCCCGTCCAGCTTTCAATTTTCTCACGCCCGAAGTGACTTTTATCCAGTCCCAAGTCCGGGCAACTTACCGCCACTTTGTCCACTCTGTCCAGACTAGAGCCCGCAGCATCTAGCACGGCACGAGCAATTTTACAAATTTGATGTGTCTGTTTAGCCACACCTGAGCTTCAACTGCTTATGACTTGGAATAACATTAGTCTGACGAGAGAATGTGGCGGTAGAGCTCGAGAGCAAAGTCCTGACTATTTAAACAGTTATCAAGGCCAGGCCGATCAGCGTCTATTTACTCCTTCAGACCAGAATATGAGCTCCAATCCTCCGCCTGAACATATTCGTCCCACGTCGACAGACCCGGTACAAGCTGTTCAATGATAAGTTTATGCTTGTCCCTCTAATTTAAGGAAGACTTACATCTCTAACAGCGAAGTCAGCGTTGCCAGTCCATGCTTCGGGATCATCTCGGTACACAGACAGATTCTTTGCAAGTGCCACAGCAATGAACCTAGGAAATGATGAACGCATGTAAGTCTCTGTATGAACTCCTCTGTGCTTAGGCTCTTGAAAGTGGTTTGCTTGTCAACAGCTGCAAGATTGGTTCGCTTCTCTATCTAGAAGGTAGCGCGCTAGAGAACAAACCTTTACTCCATGACTTGAGCATCTCAATAGGTGTTACTCTCTCACTGACGACAGAAATAGTCTTAACGTATTTGGCGGGGTCCTCGAAAATGATTTCGACGAGCTTGCCAAGATCCTGGACAGATGTGAATGGCAGCTTAGAATCCGCATAGCAAGGCAGCATCAACTCCCAAGATCCATCTGAGTGCTGAACTCCTGTTACAAATGAGTGTTCAGGTCATACGGGATACCACTTACCTGCTGTGGCCCGTACACCTGTGGTGCCTTAAGGAAGTTCTGAAAATATGGATTGAGACGAACTTCAATGAGGACATCTCAACTGTTGACTTCCGGATCTCCTTTTGCAATATCATTCTTGGCATTGAAACGGATGACGTTCTGATAAGGGACAGGCTGACTTCTAGCGTCTGGCAAGTTGCTCCAAATGTAGCCCTTGAGCGTGTCAGTAGTCGACTCGGCGGCCTTCAAGAGGTTGAGACCTTGTGCCGTCTCTACTTCGACGGATTGGGCTGTCAGGAAATCCGTGGCGCCGAAAGATGAAATCGGCGCCTTGGACAGCCTTCTTGAGGGAGTCGAGATCGTTCATGTCGGCCTGGACGAGCATCGCTCCAGCCTCTGCAAGAGCCTTGGACTTGTCCCCTTCCACATTACGAGTCACAGCGAGGACTTTAAACTTGTCACCTGATTTCAGGAGTTCAGAGGCGATGGCACCTCCATGTTATAACGTAACAATTGATTAGGTTTTTGTAGCTTATAGGATTAGCCGTGATGAAGAAGAGACTGAGGAAGATCGTATGTACCTGCGACCCTGTGGCGCCAAAAATTAACAACCGTCTGTAACATTCTGTCCTCTATGGGCTAATTGTGTATCTGCAGTGGTAAGGTTTTGCTTGTTTTGATGTTTTCGTGTCGCTCATGTTCGTCGGAGAAAGGGGACTTATATAGCAAAATCAAAAAATGCCTAAAACGGTACAATCCTGACACCGCTAAAAACTTCTAGTATCATCTATACTCTGGTTGCATGTGCCCAAAGAATCCATACAGATGAGTACTATCTCTTTGATGTAACTAAATTTTTCGGTTATGCTACAGATCTGTTATATACTACCGGAAATGACACGCTTCCCGCCCGATCTCTCAACCAATATGTAGCATATCCAGGTCAGTGCAAGTATGTCTTAGATCTCGCCACACTTTGTACATGGTCATGGTGGGACATGCCAACGGCATCCTACAGTCGTCCCTCTATACGTGTGGACCTGCAATCCAACGTCAGTTGCGACAACGTAGTAAGAGCGCTCGGAATTGCTCACCAGCTTTGATGACCTCAGGGGTAGCTTCGTCAGAGTACTTCTTGAAGTTCTCGACGAACAGACCGCCAAGTTTCGTGACTTCTTCCTTGAAATCCGCCGATCCGGTCCATGACTTCTTCGGGTTGAGTAGCTCGTCCGGGACACCAGGGCAGGTCTTCGGCACGTGGAGGTTGAACGTCTCATATGTCTCGTACTCGACTTTGGCCAGCTCTCCCGAATGGATCGCATCAAGGATAGCACGGGTGTACTTGAGTCTGAGTGATAGGTCAGCAAATGATGGATCTGGCGGTGGGGCTTGTGAAACTTACGGGCAACGCTTGCCTCCGGTGGTGGCGCCAGCACCAACCCAGCCGGTGTTCAGCAGCCATGCGTTCGCCTGGTGATGCGCGATTTTGTCCGCCAGCATCTTAGCATAACGCATGGGGTGAAGAGCCAAGAATGGCTGTGCGAAGCAAGATGAGAAAGTAGCTTGCGGCTCCGTGACACCGTCCTCAGTTCCCGCCATCTTCGAGGTATAGCCGGAGATGAAGTGGAACATGGTTTGGTCCGTTGTAAGCTTCGAAATCGGTGGCAGAACACCCCGGGCATCGCACGTAAGCAATATGATGTTCGTCGGGTGGTTTTGTGACAAGCACGGGATCTTGGCGTTCGGTATGTACTCGATTGGGTACGCGCTGCATGGAGGTCAGCATTCGGAAGGCCATGCCAATTCACTCAAATTAATTACCATCGAGTGTTCTCCGTCAAAGTAGCATCATCGTAGTCCACTATACGCGTATCGGGATTGAACACCACGTTCTCGAGGACCGCTCCGAATTTGATGGCGCCGAAGATATCAGGCTCTTTCTCAGCCGACAGATTGATACATTTGGCGTAGCACTAAATAGACAGCTTAGATGCGTCCTCGAGAGAGACTCGTTTGGGGCAACTTACCCCTCCTTCAATGTTGAAGACACCACGGTCACTCCAGCAATGCTCGTCATCGCCGATGAGTGCACGTTTGGGGTCGGCGGAAAGGGTGGTCTTCCCAGTTCCGGATAGACCGAAGAACACGGTGACGTCCCCATCCTTGCCCTCGTTCGCTGAAGAGTGCAGAGTCAAGACGTTGTGCTTGACGGGCATCTCGTAGAAGAGCACTGTAAATACACCCTTCTTCATCTCCCCGGCGTACTCCGTACCCAGAATGACCATCTCCTTCTCGGCAAAGTTGATGGCGACTGATGTAGCCGAAGTCATACCGGTCGTGAACCTGTTCGCCGGGAAGGACCCAGCGTTGTAGATGACATAATCGGGGTGGAAATGCTCAAGCTCTTCCCTCGAGGGGCGGATGAGCATGTTTCGCATGAACAGTGCATGGTACGCCCTGGCGCAGACGACGCGCACATGGATTCGATAACGTTCGTCCCAACCGGCAAAGCCATCGACAACATAAATCCTATTTCTGGTGTTGAGATAGTCAATCGCACGCTCTCGGTTGATTCGCCAGACCTATCGGGAAGATTCCGTGTTAGCGTCAAAAATAGCATCCCTCACCCCGGCAGATCACACGTGACATTGACGAAATTCCCGAAAATGCGGGGCAGCGGAAGCGAGGGAACAAACGAGCCGCGGTGCAAAGGCTCAACCACCCCACTTCGTTTGATGACGATGCCTGCAGTGCAACATTCGAATTCCGCTTCTTTTCTGGGGAAAGAAAAACGCTTCCCTACAGATGAAGCTGGAAGACGGAGAGTCACTTACATCGGGCGACATCGGCTTGTTCACGGGACCCCACCAAACGTCCTTGTCCGAACCCTCCTCTTTCACGATGCGTTTGTCGAGGGGTGAGCGACCAGTCTTCGTTCCGGAGTAGGCTGTCAGAGCTCCTGTGGATGTGATTGCCGAGCCGGTTTCGTAGACGAGAGCATCTTCGTAAAGGGCTGCGACAGAGGGATTGGCAACCTGGGCTGTGGTCAGCGATGCGATGGGATTGAGGGTATGATAGCATAGAATAGACAAGGGCTTCATACAATTGCAACTCGGTCGTAGTCGATGTGTGCTCTCTCGTGGAGTTCCTCTTCAATTTCGGTGTGTTCCCGAGACGGCCTTTGCAAATTGACACCAGTCAGTCAGAAATTCAATTCGATTGAACGAGTTGCAGCGCAGCCAACCGCTCTCTCTAAGCATGTTCAACACATGAATCAAACATGAGGAAAAGACATACTGGACACCACTCGGGTGAAGGGCAGTTCGGTTGACACTGTTGGAAACCATGGTGCGCAAGGAGCTGGAGTGATAGTTGTTACGTTGTTGCTTGGCGATTTGTTGTTTTGGCAAAATCGGCAGATAGAAGTCCAGGTGAAGCTGGACGGATTGGCGGAGTATTCTTACTGTCCTTGCCCGGTTGTGTGGAGGAAGATGGAGGCATGGTCGTTCTTATTAGTATTCGGGAGCTTTACTAAACATTAGCCTAGGCAAAGCCCACGGTACGAAGAGTGCGGGGCATACCGGCGAAGGCGATGGAAATTCCGCTGCTGTTTCCGAATGGGCCCGACAGACCGCTGTGGTACGTACTGTAAGGTTCGTACGGGTACCTTAGTGATGTTTGCTTCAATGCTAAGGTAGCAACTTCTTTGTTGCAATGCTCTAGAGACGTCATAAAGTGTCGTACAGTAAGTGGAAATGTCTGCTAACTTGTTACGTGACATGGATCGAATGAGGAAAATGGCTTCCTCTCGTCCAGAAGATGGGTAGAACGACATGCTTGGTATTGCCGGGCTGATCTCCGCATCTGCTCCCGCTGGCGCTGGTGCACCCCGCAATGAGTTATCAGAGCGCCATGGGTTGATGCACAGCGTCAGAATTGAATCTAGGTAGAACGGGACAAGCAAGTCCGTACAAATGACAAATGCCACCCCGAGGCTGAATTTACCCCCGACAGGCCAGAAATGTGGGTACGGAATGTTTCGCGATATCGTTGTTTTGCCCATTCAATACTCTCGATCTATTTTTTTCTCTGTTCATGATCGGTCTAGATGATGCTCCTGGGTATCCCTGTGGCTGGTAGCGCTGTACCGAAGCCACGACATGCCCCGCTGCCCAGATGATTTCCCACAATCTGCCAGATTCCCCCAAATGCTAACCTGCGCCAGATAAAACAAAACAGATTCGTTAAGGGTCTTGACTTCAGGCGGAAGTCGCATTCAGGACGTATGTGTCTATCGGGCAGTACTCGGCCTCTGCACGCTATCGGATCCTTTCCCCTTTGCCCGTTTCTTACTCTCTTTGATATGGAAGACTTGTCTCAGTTTCCTCAGTTTCGCCCAGCGCTCCTTATCTTTGGAGTCCCTTAAAGCCTGCACGTCCGTCTGTCCTGCCTTGCCGACGAGGCCTGTATCGTCATCGACGGAACCGTCGACAGCTGTAGTACCGGATTTGGGCGTTGCCGAAGGCTGTGAGAATCTCCCACTCAGATGTGCTGTGTTCCTGACAACTCGCGCGAGAATCTCCCACCCCGCCAGATCTGCTGAGCCCGAGGATCCTTTCCGTGGCGTGCTATCGCCATTTTGAGATGATGCATCGACCCAGGGGCAGTAATCTCTATGTTCTCCGATGACATCGAGTCGGCTCATGGCCGCTTCTTCGTCATCGGTGGCCGTCTCGGACCCTACCGTGCTCTGTGATTTGCGCTTGAAAAGCCATAGTCCTAATCGTCGAAAGCACGCTTCACAGACCGCAAGGCCGCTGATATGGCCGTCTTCAGCTTGCCACCCGAAGAAAGCAAGAGCCAAGGCTTGCTGGTTGATGGTAGGAGATAGCGCTGATTCTGCTGCAGTCGCTGCAGGTTGGCCCTGCGTCGTGTGGAAAAAGTCTGCGTCGAGTTCTCGTATGATATTGCTTATATCAACAGCGGCCGGAATCGACAGCGCAGAAGGTAAATCATCGCCCATCATTGCAAGCGAGTCATAGCGCTGCCGTAGTGCACTTAGAGCTGTTGTAGGGGGCGATAGTGGTAATCGATATATTGTGGCTGGTAAAGTCAGCTAACGTCCATCTGGAATCCACCGTCAATGACTAGCTTACCGTCACACCCCCGTTTCCTCCACAAACAGAACTCGTCGTGGCCGGTGACGATCAAGTCGATGTAGCGGTCCGCTAATTGCTCGGTCACACGTGCATTCCAGTCATCTTCGTCTTCGATTCCGGTGTACACCCCACTGTCTTCTTCGCCCCTCTCGAGTTTGATCACTAGTTCCTTGTCACACCCTCCAACACAACCCACCCTCTCGATCCCGACGCGCGACCAGCCACGCTTTGCCCACTGTACTTCGTTGATCTGGACTGGCTTCGATGCCCACCTGTCAACATGCCTGAAGGTTTTCAGCCGTGCTAGAAATTGTGCTCGATCCAGTGGAGCGAAATTGGGTGCTTCCCGATCCTCCCTTTCATTCCCAGGCGTGGCCTTTTGGCGAGGTATAGGCGAAGACGTAGAAGTTTGCGGCTCGGGCCGTGCAGGTTTTCGCACGAAGGCTGAAACTGGACGGGTCATCCGGGGCTTCTTGGGAGGAGATTCGAAGGTCACTGGTAGTGTTGTAGTGGAGGCATTGCTGTTTCGGCGGGTTGATGAGAGCGAGGTGCTGGACGCGTTGGTGAGAGAGTCGAGCAATCTGTGGAACTTGCGCTTCGTTGTGTCGATCGCATATGTCATTCTGCGCCTGAAAGAGCCCACTTTGTTTCTTGGTCAGAATGTGTTTCTGGGGGATGATGTGGACCAAAACAACTGATGGATACGTACTCGTGAAGCGAGTCGCTTCCTCTCTGTAGGTACGTACTACTGGACCAGCGAGTGATTGGTGGTGTCCGCTACCTTCCTACTGCAAGGTAATCCTACCTTGCCTCTTGAAAGGTAAGGTAAGGTACAGCATATACGATACAAGAATGGCCAAACAGTGAATGGAGTGGAGTGTCGCTATTCATGAGTAGGGCAAAGCTCTCTATGTGCACTGGAAAAACACTACAATAGGCCCTTTGGCTTTACTACACGAACTCCTAAACATTCGCACATCTGAAGTGCTTGCTAAAAGCGCACCGTGCCTCTCTACATTATCGATCCGCTCAGTCTCGTCCGGTCTTAAGTTTCGTCTGCAATCGTGGAGTACCCGATGTCGTTAGGCCGCTCTCTTCTTAGATTCTCGACTTCCCTCCTCGCGGCTTTGTTCCCATCTGTAAATGTTCGATTCCGCTCATCATCTTTCTGTTTCTGCTCAGCCGACCGTGCTTGGTGACTCCTGTAATTGCAGTAGTAGAATGCGTCGAATGCGTTGACGATTACGGATTGGTAGTGGCGGCAACGGTTGGCAAGGGCTGTAAAGTTTGATGCCGTTTCGCAGGCGGCTCGGATTAACTTACCTGCAGGGCTGGCTTTTTGATAGGTGGGGCTTTTCGGATATAGTGTATATCCGTACCCCGAGAGCAACACAACATCAAGGCCAATGGTTTGCACCGATGCGCATGTCAACGACGTCAAGATATAGATACATGCCCGCCCGCCAGCAGAAACGCTACTATCCCAATCTTCCCTCCACTTCCGTGATTCTCCTCATCTCCCTCGTAGTCCTGGCCATCAGCACCATCATCGCCTTCTCGTCCCGCCTGTCCCTCTTCACCTCCAACCTCTCATCGCCTCTCCTCCGAACCCTCACCACTTCCACCACCACCATGTCTTACCCAAAGGAACTCCAAATAGCCGAACTCGCCGTCCAAAGAGCCACCATCCTCACGAAGCGCGTCTTCCACGAAAAAGCCAAGGGCACTCTCTCCAAAGACGACAAATCGCCCGTCACGATCGGCGACTTCGGCGCCCAAGCCCTCATCATCCACGCCATCCGCAAAAACTTCCCGCACGACGAGATCGTCGCCGAAGAGGAAGCGAGCAGTCTCCGGGCGAACGACAACCTGCGGAGCCAGATCTGGAGTCTGGTGAAGGAGGCACGCCTCGACGATGCGGAAGCGCAATCGGTGCTCGGAGGCCCCGTGGGCAGCGAGGAGGAGATGCTCACGGCCATTGACGCGGGGAAGAGCGCGGGCGGGGCGAAAGGGCGGATATGGGCGCTGGACCCGATCGACGGCACGAAAGGGTTCCTGCGCGGCGGCCAGTACGCCGTCTGCCTGGCGCTGATGGTCGACGGCGACGTCAAGGTCGGCGTCCTGGGCTGTCCGAATCTCCCCGTCGACGACCAGGCGCCTTTGGCGGCCGATGCGGGCGAGAATCAGACCGACGAGGAGGGCAGGGGGGTCCTCTTCGCTGCTGTCCGGGGCCACGGAGCGACGAGCAGACCGTTGGGAAGGGGAGCGCTGCAGCCGAGCCAGTCCATCGCGATGAAGGTCGTTTCGGAGATCGCTCGCGCTACGTTCTGCGAGAGCGTGGAGGCGGGGCATTCGTCGCATGGTGATCAGGCGCAGATCGCGGAGAAGCTCGGTATTACTCGACCGAGCGTGCGGATGGACTCGCAGGCCAAGTACGGGTCAATCGCGCGAGGGGCGGGGGACGTGTACCTGCGATTGCCGGTGAGTGCGAGCTATCAGGAGAAGATATGGGATCATGCTGCTGGAGACTTGATCGTTCGGGAGGCGGGTGGGCAGGTCACGGATGCGAATGGCAACAGGCTGGACTTTGGTAGGGGACGAACACTGGCGGGGAACAAGGGCGTTGTAGCAGCGCCGAAAAGTGTTCATGCACAGGTGTTGGAGGCGGTGAAAAGCGTATTGGGCTCCAAATGAATATAGACTGAGCCCAAGCGGGACGATGGCTACTTCACGCGAACAAGCTACTAGCTGCCACCACGTAAAAGCGACCCAGACAATGCTTTCAAACGCCGTCCATGCGGATATTCCCCACCCCGGGCCAAGACTACTTAATCTTCTTCGCCTTCAGCTTTATCGTCTCCCCATTAACAAAGATCCCCTTCCCCTTATACGGCTCCGGCTTCCTCCACATCCTAATCTTCGCCGCAAACTGATTCACCACCTCCTTATCCACCCCTTCCAGGAGAATCCGCGTCGGCTGCGGCGTGCTAGCCTTGACGCCCTGCGGCACCCCCAGCTCGATGGGATGCGAGTATCCCACCTTGAGCGAAACGAACGGTTGACCCGGGTATTCGGGCGACACGGTGACTGCACTCGCCTCGATTGTGGCTCGGTAGCCCACGCCTACTAAACGCAGAATGGCCGTGTGTCCTTCCGAGACGCCGAGGATGTGGTTCTGGAGGTAGGCGCGCGTCGTCCCTGGAATTTGTCAACGGAAACCTTTGACACGAGGTGGATATGGGTATGTCATGCGCACCCCACATCTCGCGCTGCCGCCTGATCTCCGGGTCCTGAACCTTTAACATTGCTTTCCTGGCGGCGGCGTCGTGCTCAATGCCCATGAACGGCGGTAGCTGCATTGATATTTTGCCTGGGTGGGTTGAGCGTTAGACTCCGTATCCCGATGCAATGGATAGGTTCGTACCAAGGGGGCCTTCCACCTGCACCGTAGACACAGGCTCGGATCTGCTAATGCGGTTCTTGTTCTTGGGAGTCGGAGGTGCGAGGACAGTCATGTTGACTTCGAGCGGTAGGGAGAGTGTTGCGCCGCCGACTCGAGAGGCGCATGGGGTCGAGGTCGAGAATGGCCGCACGTTGGGGGTGCAGATGAAGGCGGGGAGGAGAAAGGCTGGTAGGCATCCTACAGGTGAGGGTTGTGTGGTCAGTTGCCGCAGGTACCGCGCTCCTCTTGGGGACAGCATGGCGGTGGTCTACGAGGATGCGTTTGATCCACGTCGCGGAAGTTGGCAGCTTTCCGATGATTCGAGTTCGCTTAGTTAGCCTGAGATTGTCGGTTCTTTGGCAACTGGCACGTGATCCAGTGAGAAACCCTGCGTGATTTCCAGCGCCTTTAGTCGCTTAAATCAACTGAACCAAAAGGTCAAAGATGATTACTGCCTAGAGCAACCAGGGGAACGGATCAAAAACAAAAACATACAGCAGCAGGTATTCGCTGGTCGTCACCGACCCAACTACTAATCCGCCGATCTGTGGCTTGTGTATGGCAGAGCGGACGGGATGCCCAATTCTCCACAGTCTATGGCCGTATGTGCTGATGTAGCCGTCGAAAGGGCATATATATAAGTTCTGGTGCCACACCCGCATTGCATCCACTTTCCTTGTAGATATCTCCAATCAATATCTCGTCCTTCAAATGAGTATAGGTTTACAGCCAAGAGATTATCAGAAAGAGACTCCATCACAACGATGTGCTCCCAAACATCAGCCCTACCAGTGCAGATGCTCCATCGGGCAGTGGCGGTGAATGTCGGGGATATGTTCTGCCCTATCCGCAGATGGCTGCCATATCACATGTTCTGCTTTGGACCTTCTTCATCTTTGTTTTTCTCTACACCTCCATCTATCACTCAACATCATCATACCAGATACTTCGTTGGTATTTATCTAGATTGATATTCTGTACTTATCTGGCTCTGGCTCGTCTATGATTTTACAAAGTAATTGTCCATCTATACTCTCTGGACGCTTCATTTCGTTGTGCTTGTTCTGATTCCCTATTACTTGTTCTTGAGTTCGTCATGAAGCCAACATCGAGGGGTTGTAAGGGTATCCTTACTGGGTTTATGGTGCTGTTTTTTTGGACAAGCGCTACCGCCGCAGCCAAGACAGTATCCAAAGAAGGTATTGATCTATCTCCAGCACGTACATTGCTATTCGAAGAACATAGCGTCTGCAATTGCGTTCTGACGTGGTCTTCTCAGACAAGTTGTCCCTCCAGAGCCGGGGCGACGATGTAATCGAGAAGGATCTGACAGCGCTTCTCACTTCACCAATGGTCCACCAACCCGAGGTTTTCGATGAGGCTCTTCGACTCCTCACTTCCATTCAATCTTCTCCCTCATGCACTCGACTTGCCGCTTCGAACCTCATATCTTCTTGTCAATCCTTCACAGGACCCTCGAAAGACACCGACCGCTCCACACCAGACTCCGAAGCTGCACTCGACGACCTCAAGTCAATTTATGCTGCAAGACTCGCACTTTGCGAACTCGTCGGTGCCGGTACGCCGGTGCCAAGCATGTGCGCGCCCTTGATCCCTTCCGATCAAGCTAAGAGCAAGCGGGGATTCCGAGCTTTCCTGAAGCAAGAATCAAAGCAGAGTGGTGCTACGGAAACGGACCGTGGTATCATCAGAGGACAACAGCTTGGGCAATGCCTTAAGTCACTGGAGTCACGACCGCAATGGTGGACGAGCTATAGTAACAACAGACAAAATGCGGTGGTCATGTGCCATGCAGCGAGAGCCCAAATTGAGCAAGGTGAGAGAGAGACATGGGCAAGGCGCGGATGAGCAGGACAAGTGCTAAGGATAAGTTTAGACGAGCTGCTGGACCTTCACAGATCGATGGCTGGAGTCAATGCAGAGATGAACTTTGTGCTTGCCAACTCAGTTGAAGACGCTCAGACTCAGCTCAAAGCACAGGCACGATTCGCCGAGGCTCTTCGAGCATTCCAGACTCAGCTACTGCATGACTTAGAGATGTCGGATGCTGCGGCACAGACGTACTTTCAGAAGCTCATAGAGACTCTTGATGGCGCAGTACAAACGGTCGTTGCCAAGATAGTCAACGCCGCGAAAACCGTTGAGGCGGATGTCCAGTCTTTAAGCCAGGTGAGTGCTCTTCATGTGCTCTTACATAGTATGGACTGATGCAGCTCAGAATGTCCGCAATTCCAACAACGACGTCGTGGATCTGCAGAAAAACGTCGGGAAGGTTTTCCAGGAAGTCCTCTCAGGAAGCTCCGAGCTTGCATCTCGTCAGCTTGGAGACTGGGAAGTCAATCGTGCTCTAGCGACGGAAGTGCGATCGTCTCTAGAAACCATAAGAGGCTCAGAGATGGAAGCTCTTCTTCACACATTAGGCACTATGCATCGAGACTTGGTACGGATAAGCACGCTCTTCCAATGCTTCAAATATACTCACTTTCCCAGCAACTCTCCAACGAGCTGGTCGCCACAATATATTTGAGGCAAAATTCCATCGATGAGGTGAGTACACACATTCTTTCTCCGAGGGGTATCTTTCAATGCTGATCTGGCTGCAGCGGCTGCTCAGCCTGGACACTTCCTTTGAGAAACTGGAAAGCAAAGCCGAAGCCTTGCACGCCGCCCAGACTGTCCAAGCAGAGCTACAAATCCGCCTACACGAATCCTTACAGACCGGAATGCATGTCACCAACGGACTGGTCGATCAAATCCGTACCAGCACCGCGTATCTTCAGAGCGCAGTAGAAGATACCTCGGCCAAGGTCGCTGAGATGGCTAGCCTTAGTGGCTTCACTGATGTTATCTTCAAGTGGAGCTGGGCCGTACTTGTCATCTTGGCGGCAAGTCTGTATAGTGGGAAAGCGGCGGGTTACATTGCACGTTGTTTCGGTAAGTGGATTAGATCAATTGCTCTTGCCCTACTCATGGAAATGCAGGTGTCGTACTATTACTCGAACTCATGGGTCTACCAGACCGAGTTCTTCGAACAACAACCGCGCTTCTACCCTTGAGCTCACCGTCTATCGGTCCCTTACCGTTGCAAACATCTACAAAACCGATTTATCTTGTCGTATGCCCGGCCCTCTTATTCCTATTTGGCTGGACTATATACGGTCCCCTTCAGCGCTGGTGCCACCTGCAGCACAACCACAGCCTCACTCTTCGCCTCCGCAGGACTGTCACGTTTGCCTCCAAGCAGCCGGTCTAGTTCTTGCCGCATCGGTCGCACAATTTACGGCTTTTCGGTCCATACAACCAATTGATCTTGAACTCATCTCCTTCACACGACCATCATGGAAGCCACACGGCACGAGCATCGATATCCTCATATGTACTCGCGTACCTGATCTGACCGATGTTGCTATTTCTGCTCAAACCTACCTCGCTCTTCGCGGCGCTCACATATTTGATGGATCTACTGGCGGAATTGCAATACCTACGAAGCACGATACTTCCTACGAGCTTATGACTTGCATGTCTTGTGATGTATTTATCTGTTATCTTGCTATGTACTTGCAGTCTACTACTACGCTGCAACTTATATAGGTAGCTGTTATGCACATCCCATACAAATCTCTGTGATGTGCGGGAACAGTGTGCCAGTGAGATCGACAAGCGGCCAGATAGCCACCCTGATATCTCGTTCCTATATCCGATGTTGCCACGACTCACCCCTCAAAACCTCTCCTCCACCTGGTCAAAATGTCGACCATCCTCCTAACGCCCCCCCCTCGGACCAACCACCCCCCCGCAACTCACAAAACCTTAACCTGCATCCACTCACTCGTCCCGACCCCCAAATTCA
>JAABUJ010002569.1_pt1 | contig 22132 bp, 13 predicted proteins | sample 5559131 | NCBI WGS metagenome assembly JAABUJ01 (sample SAMN10711875, study PRJNA513366) | rock metagenome | isolation source: Antarctica rocks | place: Antarctica: Victoria Land, Mt New Zealand nord | collected 2016-01-07
GCGGCGTCCAGGGGGTGGTGACATTCTGGCCGGGGTCAAAGCCGGGGATGCCGGTGATAACGGCGGTGGTTTGGCTGCCGCCGCTGTCTGTGACGCTGACCTTCCAGTGACTGGCGTAGGCGGCGGGAGTGGAGAGGAGCATCGTCGCGAGGACGAGGCTTGCGAGGGTGAGCGCCTTATATAATATAAGACGCGGGCGGCGACCGGGGGAGTGAGCGCATCGGCTGAGGTGCATGAACGTGACCTGCCTTCTTTACGTGACCTGCCTTCTGTGGTGGTCTTCGCGACAAACGCCAACTGACGCAACCATCATAGCACACCCGGCGCGGCTTGTCAAGCGGTTCCGAAAAAGATTTTCCCGCTGCTGCTAATGCCTTTGCCCCCTTGACAGCCCCGCCTTCCGGCCTTACAATGGGGGCAGCTCCGTGGACGTTAAAGGGAATCGTCATGCGTCACTCTTTTTTTGCCGCGCTTGTCCTGGGACTAAGCCTGCTGCCCGGATTGGCGGGCGCGCAGGCGCCGGGGCAGGCGCAGGGGCAGTGGGACGGCAAGACCCAGGCGGCGCGGCTGGCGGGGCCGTATGAGGACCCGGCGCAGACGCCGCCGCCGTTTGGGGTCATGTCCTACTACAGCCAGCCCTGGCGGGGCTACATGGACACCTGGCCCGCCTCCAAATGGCTCGGCCTGCCGGGGGCGGGGTGGGGCGGCGATGCCAAGTACGCCGACGCGATGGCGCAGCTCATGGGCGAGTGCGGCATCCGCTACGCCCGCATCGAGATCGGCTGGGGCAATCTGGCGATGGATGACAGCCTGCCGCCGGACGCGAAGGCGCGGTGGACGCGCCTGCTGCACGTCTTCCAGAAGAACGGCATCCGGCCCCTGTTCCTGCTGAACGCCCACCACGGCGCCCCGTGCCCACTGCGGTCCCTTGACGCCGTTCTGGCCCAGGCGGCGAAGAAGGGGGATCGGGCGGTGCGTTTCGCGCCGGGGACGACGCTGCGGGCGGGCTATACGGGGTTCGTCAACCTCGCGGACTATGTGGCGGCGTTTCCCCTGGTCACGCAAATCGCTGCCGATGGTACGGCGCAGTTGTCCGCGCCGCTGCCCAAAGACCTGCCGGCGGGCCGGATCAACTTGCAGGAACTGAAGTATCAGCCGCTCCAGGGGACGAAACTGAAGGATGGTACACTCGTCCCCGAGGCGCAGGAGACGGCTCAGGGCTGGCTGCGCTACGCCGCCGCCATCGGCAATCTCGCCCGCGAGGCGCTGGGGACGGCGGGCAAGGCGGATTCGGGCTTCGACATCGAGGTCTGGAACGAGCTGACCTTCGGCTCGAACTTTCTAGACATCAACAATTATTACCAGCCGAAGCGCGAGTATGCCGAGCCGCTGACTTACCGCAAGACGCGCGTTTGGACGACGGCGCTGCGGCCCGACGCGCGGCTGGAGTTCGAGCAGACGGGCTACCAGGCCCTGCTGCCGATGACGGTGGACTATTTCCATGACCCCAAGAACGGGTTTCACCGCGTCGCCGTCATCAGCGGGTTCAGCAGCCAGTGGCCGTGGAATTCGGGGTCGAGTTTGTGGGACGGCCAGGCCGGCCTGAGCAAGCACTATTATACGGGATCGGCTCTGCGCGAGGCAAGCCCGGAGCACCCGTTCGCGGGCAAGGAGCAGGCCACGACCGACGCTTTGGGCCACTTAGACGGCAAGCAGAGTGGGCGTGAGTGGAACCAGATCGTGCCGGGGACCAATTTCGTGCCGACATTCACGGCGGCGTTTCCCGAATGGAGCCATTCGGCGTTCCAGACCGAGACCATCCAGCGCGATCTGTTCCCCGACTCGCGCCGGACAAACACGCCGGACTGGATGGGCCGGTACGGGCGCTACACGCACAACGGCGATTTTCAAATCCCGCGCTACTGGCAGACCGAGACGAACTGGGACCGGAGCGATTTTATCAACCGCATCAAGAAGCAGACGGGGGCCAAAGACGACGACCCGCGCCTGCTGGCCCTGAACGACGCCACCAACAGCAAGCAGATGTGGCGGCAGTACGTCTTCCACGCCCACAAAGGCTTTGACCGGATCTTCCTGTTTTCCCTCAGCTTCGACCCGTTCTCCCTGGGCCTGCTGCCGACGGCGTTCTTCCGCGCGCTGGACGCCAATCACGACCAGCTCACGCCCGCCGTCCGCAAGACGGTCCCGGCGGGGTGGAACGCCGTCCGGTGGATGACGCGGCTGATGCGGACGGGTGAACCATTGGAAACGACGCGCGCCTTGCGCGTGGACGCCCTGGTGGAGCGCCGGCCGCGCCTGGTCTTCCGGGGCGACGGCACGCCCGCCCATCCGAGCCGCTGGAACCGGGACTATTTTGCCTTTCTGCCGTTCCAGCTTTCCGCCCGCCGCTTCGCCGTGCCGTACTATGTGGTCACGCTGAACGCGGCCCAGGCGTGGCGGCCCGAACTCGACGTGCTTGACCCGGCCCGCTACGATCTGCCGGATCAAGAGTACGACGTCACCGTCGGCAACTGCGCCGGGCGGCGGGCCAAAGTCTCCGCCTATGACCCGCTGAAAGGCATCGCCGTGCCGGTCAAAGTCCTGGCGGCCACGGCTGCTACGCTGACGGTCCGGCTTCCGGCGACGGACTACCCCCGCGTGCTGCTGGTGGACGAGGCCCGGCCCGGCCCGCTGATCCTATCGCCCCGCATCGCGCCGAGCGGGCGGGACGCGGCGACCGTGGCCTGGACGACCAACATCCCCGCCGGTCAGGTGCGCGTGACCTACGGCAAAGATTGGCCTCTGCGGGGCGCGCACGAGGTCGTCGTGCCGGGCGGCAAAAGACGCTACGCCGTGCGCCTGCCCGTCGGCCATGCCGACATGGTAGCCTGCCGCGTCCGCGTCACGGCCCACGGCCTGACGACGGAGTGGCCGCGCTGGGACGAGGACCCGGCGGGCCAGCGGGTGCTGCCCTGGGCCAAGCCGCGCGCCGCCGCCGTCGGGTCGGCGCCTCCGCCCGCCGCGTCCTCGCCTGCCGGTCCATCCACGCTGCGCCTCCGCGTCCTGCCGTCGGCGAGTGGGGCGATGGCGGCGCGGAAGGCGTTGCTGGCCGCCCTAGCGCTGTGGCCGGGCGGCGCTGCGGCACAGGGCGCCGCGCCGCCGACGATTGAAGTCGTGGGCGACCTGCATGAGCTGCTGGCCGGGCCCAAGACTCCGGCGGACTTTCCCGCCTGGCAAGCCGGGATGGCGCAGTGGCGCGCGGACAGGCGGAAGGAATTAGCGGCGCGTCATCTCGACCTAAACGCCGTCTATGGCCTTCCCGCGCTGCGGTGGGCGCGGCGCAGCTTTATCCAGCCGCAGATGATGGCCCAGGATCGCTTCTTCTATGACCCCGTCGCGGGCCGCTACACCGTGGATCGCTGCCTGCACGACCTCAAGGCCCGCTACAGCGGCATTGACAGTGTGCTGCTCTGGCCGACCTATCCAAACCTGGGCATTGACGCCCGAAACCAGTACGACCTGGCGCGCGACCTGCCCGGCGGCCTGCCGGGCCTGCGCCGCATGGTGGCCGACTTCCACCGGCGCGGCGTCCGCGTCCTGTTCCCGCTGAACCCCTGGGACAACGGCACCCGCGACGAGGGCGTTTCCCACGCCGAGGCGATGGCGCGGCTGCTGACGGCGACCGGGGCGGACGGCTTCAACGGCGATACCATGGCCGGCGTGGGGCCGGAGTTCTACGCGGCCGCCGCGCGGCAAAACCACCCACTTGCCCTGGAACCGGAGATCGGGGTCGGCGACCCGCCGAACCTGGCCTGGGACGTGTTGAGCTGGGGCTACTGGTGGGGCGTTCCGGGGGCCGTCCCTGCTGTGGACCGTGATAAATGGGTCGAGCCGCGCCACCTGACCCATGTCTGCGACCGCTGGGCGCATGACCGCAGCGGCTGGCTGCAAGATGCCTTTTTCAACGGCGACGGCTTCGAGAGCTGGGAGAACGTCTGGGGCATCTGGAACGGCCTGACGCCGCGCGACGCCGAGGCGCTGCGCCGGATCGCCCTGATTGACCGCGCCAACGCCGATTTGCTGGCCGGCCCGGACTACCAGCCGCACACACCGACCTTGCAGCCGGGCGTCTTCGCCACGCGGTTCCCCGGCCGTGGGCAGACGCTGTGGACGATCATCAACCGTAACGCGGGTACGGTCAACGGCGCGCAGATCACCGTCCCCGACAAGCCGGGGCGGCGCTATTACGACCTGTGGCGCGGCGTCCCGCTCCCGCCGCGCGTCCAGGACGGCGCGGCGACGCTGAGTTTCCCGTTGGAGGGCGACGGCTTTGGGGCTGTTTTGGCGGCCGATGGGCCGCTGGACGAGCCTCGGAAGCGCCTTCTCGCTCAGATGCGGACGCTCGGATCCAAGCCTCTCTCGCAGTTTTCGCGCGTGTGGACGCCGCTGCCCCAGCGGATCGTCCCCATCGCGCCGACCGCGCCCGCGACACAGACGCCGCCGGAAATGGTCTTGATCCCCGCCGCCGACTTCACGTTTGAGGTCACCGGGACGGAAATCGAAAAGAACGAGGGCGTGGACGTGCAGTACCCCTGGGAGGACCGTCCTACCGACGCGCACAAGCACACGCTTGCCATTCCCGCCTTTTACATGGACAAATACCCCGTCACGAACGCGCAGTTCCGCGCATTCGTGCAGGCTGCGCGCTATCGCCCGAAGGATGCCCACAACTTCCTGCGAGACTGGAAGAACGGCAACTTCCCGGACGGCTGGGCCAGCAAGCCCGTCACCTGGGTTTCGCTGGAAGACGCCCGCGCCTACGCGGCCTGGGCGGGGAAGCGCCTGCCGCACGAGTGGGAATGGCAGTACGCCGCCCAGGGGACGGATGGCCGCGCTTACCCCTGGGGGAGCGTCTGGAACCCGGCCGCCGTCCCGACGCCGGACCGGGGCCGCGCACTGACCGGCCCTGCTGACGTGGACGCGCACCCCGCCGGGGCCGGCCCCTTCGGCGTGAGGGACCTCATCGGCAACGTCTGGCAGTGGACCGAAGAGTTTCAGGACACCCACACGCGGGCGGCCATTCTCCGGGGCGGCGGCTACTACCAGCCGCAGGGTTCCGGCTGGTATTTCCCCGAAGTCTATGCCCTGAACCGGCACAACAAGTACCTGCTGATGGCTCCGAGCATTGACCGCGCCGGGACGCTCGGCTTCCGCTGCGTCAAGGATAAAGGAACCCCCTAGCCCCCAATTCTGGGGGGACCGGAGGAAAAGGTGCTGGCTCTTCTCTGACTCCCCCAGAATTGGGGGCAGGGGGGCGATCCTCCCCGTCACAGCGTCCGTACTACGAGCCGCCCGCGCAGGTCATCCGCCGTGTCCATCCCGGCGGCTTTGGCGACGAAGAGCGTCCGCGCCTCGCCGGGGCGCAGGTGGAAGAAGTTGTCTCCCAGGCCCGCCAGAGCCGCATTGTCCGTCCGGCGCAGCCAGACATAGGGCGCGAACCGCTCGGCGCGGACGGTCACGGTCAGCGAGTCGCCGCCGTCCGTGACCGTCAGCGTCAGGCCGGGGTCGGCGCGGCGCAGGTCCTTCGGCTCGCAGAGCAGCAGGACGTTCTCAGCGGTCTGCGCGCCGTCGTTCGACACAAAGCGGGCGGAGACGTACACCTCGCGCTCCCGGCCCGTCGCGGCGGACAACGAGAACGAGGCCACTTGGGCGGCGGCGTTGGCGGCTACGCTCGCGTCCGCTGTTTCCTCGGACAGAGGTTGGCCGTCCACCGTCGCCAGCGTGACGGTGAGTGTCCCCGACAGCGGCGTCAGCAGGTCGCTGACCAGGTGTGCCTGAACGCGCTCCCCGTCCCGCACCAGGGACAGCAGGGCGGGGGCGTAGAACTTCTTGCAGGCGAAGTAGGCCGCCTTCGGTTCGCCCGTCGAGTCAATGACCGCCCACGACTGCACGGGCCAGCAGTCGTTGAGTTGCCAGAACAGCGTGCCCCAGCAACGCCCTTTGCGCCGCCGGTAGTGCTCGACGCCGAACTTCAACGCCTCGGCCTGGTTGATCTGGCTGTAATACACCAGGTCTTCCAGGCTCTGCGCTTCGGGGAAGTGCAGGGCGATGTAGCCTAAATAGGTCTCATAGCCCTTGCGCGTCTTGTCGTGCCAGCGGACGGCGGGTGAGTGGGGCGAGCGGTCACTCGGCGCCAGGCACTCGTCCCAGGCGGCCAGGCCGCAGGAGGCGGCGAAGCCGAACTCGGAGCAGAAGCGGCTATCGTTTTCGGCATAATGCACCCAATCGCCGCGCCCATGCCAGACGTCCCAGTTGTGGCAGTCACCGAAGTCGGCGGAGTTGCAGTCCCCCGCCGGGCCGCCCCACGGCGAGCCGGGCCAGTAGGGCGTCTGCGGGTCCTCGGCGGCCACCACGGCGGGCAGGATTTCGTGGTACAGAGGGTCGCCCAGCAGCCGGGGCGGGCGCGTCCCCGTCCAGTTGCCATCGAACATCATCTGGTTCTCGTTGTTGCCGCACCAGAGGGCGAGGGAAGGGTGGTTGCGGATGCGCCGCACGGTAGCCGTCGCCTCGGCGCGGGCCAGGTCGGCGTACCCGCCGGTGTCCGGGTAGTAGGAGCAGCCGTAAGGGAAGTCCTGCCAGACCAGGATACCGTAGGCGTCACACAACTCGTAGAAGTGTTCCGACTCGTAGAAGCCGCCGCCCCATACGCGGAGCATGTTGAAGCCAGCCTTATGCGCCGCTTCTACCAAATTGATGGTGATCTCGTTCGAGATATAGCCGAGGCCATGCTCGATGTCATTGTCTAAACGTGACGGAAACGAGTCAGGTGGTATCCAGTTCGCGCCCTTGATGAACGTGTCCGTGCCGTTGATTCGAAACTTGAAGCTTTCGCCTTTCCCGTCGGCGTCAGGCTCGCGGATCAACTCGACGGTTCGCAAGCCGATATTGCCGACGACGAAGGCGACATAGTCCATGTCGTCCTCTGGCTCCTCTGGATACAGTGACAGTTCCAGCGTATACAGCGCGGGCATGTTGTGGGATTTGGGGTTGTGGCCATTCGGGAACCAGCGCCGTGGGTTCTCAATAGTTTGGGTTAGTGTCACCGTGCAACGGTTCGACCCCGTCGGAACGACCTCAGAGGCCGGTTCCGGCAGGGCGTCATCATAAGCGTCATCGAAGTAGTCGAACCGTTCAAAACGACTGACTCTCCCGATCTCAACAACGGCCGTCAGCGGCGTCTCTTCCGCGCCCGGCGCGCGCTCCACGTCCGCCGTGACGGTGACGATGGCTTTGTTATCATCCGTAAACTCGACACTGTGCTGCCAATCCGTGATGCGGGCGACGGGGACGGTGATCAGCTCGACGGGCTGCCACAGGCCGCAGCCGCGCAGGACCGGCCCCCAATCCCAGCCGTACTGGTACTGCGCCTTGCGGACGAAGGCGCGCTCGGCCCAGTTGTCCCAGTGATACGGCAGGGTGTCGTTGCCGCCCGCGTTCCACGCCGCCTGCCGCTCCCGCCCGACCCGCAGGGCCGAGCGGAAGGTGACGCGCAGGGTGTTCTCGCCTGTCTTGAGCCGCCCGCCGACGGGGAATTCGTGCGGGATGAACATGTTTTGGGTCTGCCCCAATCTCTCATCGTTCAGAGCGATCTCGGCCAGCGTGTCCAGGCCGTGAAACTTCAGGAAGGCGCAGGCCGGGGGCGGGCCTTCTACGATGAAATTCGTCTCATAGACCCAGTCGCTCTCGTCCACCCAGGCAACGTCGCGCTCGTGCATCCGTGCCAGCGGGTCGGGGATGACGCCCGCCCGCATCAGATCGAGATGGACGCTGCCGGGAACCTGCGCGGGGAGCCAGGGCAGGTGATTGTGGACGGGCATTTCTTCGCGCGGCACTTCGCGCACGCGCCAGCCGGTATTGAGTTGCTGCTTGGTGATGTTCAATGAAGTTTCCGTTAACAGTCTCGGCCATCGCCGTCGTGATTGGTTGGGATGGGAGTACTATAACCGATGGGGTGAGATGTTGTCAAGTTGCTCCAAGTCAATATAATTATTTTCTGTAAATTACATGGCTAGTATGACTATTTCTTACCTTGAAGGGTGGGCTGGGAGGGTCTCTGACTTGTGTTCGGAAACCACAGCATCATCGTTGAAGTCCTACTCTGACTAATCCTCAGCTCTCTTCAAAGAAGTGTTGAAAATATTTTCTGTAACCGCTTGACAGAATATAAGAGCAGTGTTACAATAGTTTCATGCACAGCATTCGCGAGGTGGCAAAGCAGGCAGGGGTTTCGACGGCAACAGTCTCGCGGGCATTCAATACCCCAGAACTGATTAGTATCCACACGCACAAGCGCGTCCTGGAAGCCGCCGACCGGCTGGGCTACCGCCCGTTGCGGGCGCGGGGTCGAAAAGCAGTCGGGGCAGCGTCCCCGTCCGCCGCCGGCGAGTCCTTTATCGGCTTCCAGTTCTTCGGCGCCTCGGCGTCCGACCCCTTGCAGGCCAACGCCTTCTATGCGCCTGTCCTGGCCGGCGCGCAGGTCGAGGCGGCGGCGCAGGGGATGCACCTGCTGGCGCACACAACCGACCGGCATCAGCTTACGCAGGAGCTGCCGAAGATGATCCGTGAGCAGACCGTGGCGGGGATGCTGCTGGTAGGGACGGCAGACCCGGAAATCCTGTCCGTGTTCCTAGAGCGGGTCCCCCAGATCGTCCTCGTGGACCATCGCGACCCGACGGGGCGGCACGACTGCATCCTCACGAATGGGTTGGCGGGGGCGATGGACGCGACCCACTATCTGTTCGCGCTGGGGCATCGCCGGATCGCCTTCCTGCGGGACGACCCTTACGTTCCGTCGTTCCAGGACCGCCTGCGCGGCTTCGTCTGCGCCCACTTCGAGGCCGGCTACACCCTGGACCCGCGCCTGGTCCTCACCGCCTCGGAAGACGAGGTTCCCGGCGTCCTGGATTCCCTCTGGAAATCGCCCCACCGCCCCACCGCCATCTTCGCGGCCAACGACCATCAGGCGTATGCCGTGATGCAAGCGTGCCGCGCGCGGGGCCTGCACATTCCCGAAGACCTGAGCCTGATCGGGTTCGACGACATTGAGTTCAGCACGCAGACGTGGCCGCCACTGACCACGGTGCGCGTCCAAAAGGAGCAGCTAGGCCGCCTGGCGGTCCGCCGCCTGCAAGACCGTCTTCAAGCCCACGGCAACTCGCCGGAGGCCATGCCGCCGGTGACTATCGAAGCGCCCGTGTCTCTCATCACGCGGCAATCATGCCGCGCCATCATCTGATTCGAAGCTCACAGAAAGAGGTATCGCTCATGCCTACCATCCCACGGAAGCAAGGCTTCACGCTCATCGAGCTGCTCGTCGTCATCGCTATCATCGCGATCCTGGCAGCCATTTTGTTCCCCGTCTTCCAGAAAGTCCGGGAGAACGCCCGGCGGTCGTCCTGCCAGTCTAACCTGAAGCAGCTTGGCCTCGCCATCACCCAATATGTGCAGGACTCTGATGAGAAGTACCCCATCGGCGTCCAAGACGACTGGAACCATGGCTGGCCGGAGAAGACCCAGCCTTACATCAAGAGCCTGGCCGTCTTCCGTTGCCCTGATGACAGCATTGGTGCTTACCCGACCTCCGCAAACCCGTGGGTAAACGATGGCTGGGCGGGTGTCCCGATCTCCTACGCTGCCAACGGCTATATGACTTACCCTGCCAGCGGCGGTAACATCATGAATGGTGTGATGGGTATGTCTCAGAGCTGGGTAACCAATAATACCCGAAACCTGGCGACTGTGGGCCGCCCTGCCGAGACAATTATGATTGCCGAGAAGCACAATGATGATGTGTTTAAGGCGAACGGTTATGGCAACCTCTCAGGGTGGGGGCCTGGGAACATTTTTACCAACCATAATTGGTGGGATGGCAATGGCCCTGGGGAAATACCGAATGGCGAGGGTACATCTGCCACCGGCAAATATCCGACAGGTCCTAACGGCGCAGTCTCGACCAAGCATAGTGACATGGCGAATTTCCTGTTTACGGACGGTCATGTCAAGACGATGCGGCCTATTCAGACTAACCCGGACCCGACCAACCACCCGGAACTGAACCAGTGGGATGCCACCCGCTCGTAATGATCTTAGACAGCCGGGAGAAAAGAGTCTCCCGGCTGCCTAAAAGAACTGCAAGGATACAATTCATGAAGAAATCACCCTTTCTTTTCCTTCTATTCACCCTCATCTGCGCTGTCTGCCCGCTACTCACGGGGTGCGGCCAGCAGGGAACCACCTCAACAATGTCAAAAGAGGAGGAAAGCCACTTCAAGGGTGGCCCCATGCCGCCGGAGGCTCGAAAGGCTATGCAGGAAGCGGACAAAAAGCGGGCAGCGGCCACTGCTGGCGCTCCGGGCAATCCGCCTTCGGCTCCTAGCAATCCGTAGCGCTCCGCCCGCTGCCCACGGCGATCTCGTTTCGCCCGATAAACAATAAGGAGGGTCAAAATCTGCAAATCGCGTCAGCACGTTCTCAGGTCACCTGGCAAACAATGATGAGTTTGCCACTCCATTAGGCGTATCATCAAAGGAGCATGGATCAATGTTGAAGCAACTCTCTTTACGAAAGACGCTGGGGCTATTAACCTGCATGATGGGGCTTCTTGCGGTAGGTTCACCCGCAAGCGCGCAGCAAGTCGTGAACGATCAAATCTTTGTCGGCGGTGGCCCCGCTGGCAGCACTGGCATAGCTCAAACCTCGTTGATATTCGGGTTCCCCCCAAACAGCCCGCTAGTCAACGCAAATGTGACACTCGTCGGTCCAGGCCTGACCTATGCCCAAACAACCCAAATAGGCCCATCAAGCCCAGAACTAGATGTTCCTGCACCTGGGTTGCCCAACCTGTATTTCCCTATGGTCGATCAGCCCTACACCGAAACGATTCAACTCACGACCAATCCGGCTGTGACCTACACGAACACAATTTGGAGCGGCAACATAGGCTCCTACGCACAGGAGTCGACTAAGCTGAGTGTCACTTTTCTTTTAGGGAATGCTTACCCCGGCGGCTCAAATTTTCCCTACACTGTCGGCATTAGACTTCATGGATCTTCCGCGATGACAGCGACACAGACCATTAGCGGGTCTAGCTCCGGCGGGCAATTCTCAGCAAACTTTGCGAATCTGCCGTCAAGCACCACATATGACTGGTGCATCGTGCAGGGAGCAATCATTGACCCCAACGATCCCTATACAGCACAATTCCTCAATACGCACCACATCGCGACGACCTCAATTTAGGTGTGCTGCTAACCCGCCCCGCCAGAGTTACTCTGGCGGGGTTTCTCGTCCCGGCACAGTCGTTAATGTTGCCCTGGCAGCCCCAAAGGGTTGTCGGGCGCTTCTGCTTTTCAGGAACAACCATGCTCGTCCGCCCCCTCCTCATCCTGCTAATCCTTCTTGCCGCCGTTCCGGTCGTTGCCGCCCCGCCGCCGACCGTTCCGCGCTATGCCAAATTCGAGGCGTCGTGGACGCTGTCGGGCCAGACCGGCAACCCGTCTGACCCGGCAGACAATGATGTGCAGGTGACGTTCGCCGGGCCGGGACGCCGCCCCGTGACGGTGCCTGCTTTCTGGGACGGCGACCGCTGGCGCGTCCGCTTCGCGCCGACCCGCGTTGGGGTGTATTCCCTGAGCGTCCGGCGCAACGGGCAGTCCCTGGCGCCCGCCGACCTCCGCCCCGTCCGCTTCCGGTGCGTCCCGTCCGCCTCGTTCGGGTTCATCCGCCGAGACCCCCAAACCATTCAGCGGTTCGTCTTCGACAACGGGCGGACCTTCTACCCACTGGGCATGGACGCCGCCTGGACCAATCAACAGATGCGGGATTACAGGCCGGTGTTTGCCAAGATGCACAGGGCAGGCATGAACTGGGCGCGCGTCTGGATGACCTTCTGGGACGGCAAGGCGCTGGACTGGTCGCCGGACCGGGCGGCCAGCCCGAAGCCGGGCACCTATTTGATGGACGCCGCCCGGCGCTGGGACGCGATCCTGGACGCCGCCGACAAAAACGGCGTCTTCGTCCAGATGACCTTGCAGCACCACGGCCAATACACCGAAAAGACCGATCCCAACTGGCGCGACAACCCGTTCAACATTGCCAACGGCGGGTTTTTGGCACGCCCGGACGACTTCTTCACGGATGCCGAGGCGCGGCGCTTGACCCGGAACAAGTACCGCTACATCGTCGCCCGCTGGGGCTACTCGACGCACCTGATGGGCTGGGAGCTGTTCAACGAGGTGCAGAACATCGGGGAAGCGCGGGGCCACTTCGGTGATGTTGTCAACTGGCACAAAGAGATGGCGGCGGCCGTCCGCACCGAAGACACGAACCGCCATCTGGTCACGACCAGCAACTCGCCGCCGGGCGACCCGCTGGCAAAGATCGGCCTGGACTATGACCAGGTTCACACCTATCCCGCCGACATCATCTCGTTCTTCGCCGCCCTGCGCGGCTCGGACCGGCCCGTCTTCACGGCGGAGTGGGGGCCGTCGGATGCCCAGAGGGACATGACCGAGGCGTTCCTGCACGACGGCTTGTGGGCCAGCCTGATGGCCCCGACGGCGGGGGCGGGCCAGTTCTGGTACTGGGACCGAGTCATCCCGCACGGCTGGTGGCCGCAGTTCGCCTCGGCGTCCGGCTTCCTGCGCGCCTTCTCCGTCAACGACTACCCCGGTCTCGCCGCCGTCAGCCCGCGCGTGCGTGCGACCGGCGCGTATGGCGACTTGTCCTTTACGCCCCCCGGCGGATTCGAGAAGGCCACGCGCGAGACCGTCACCCTGTCTTCCGACGGCCAAACGCCCGACCTGTCGGGCGTCTCCTCCTTCATTCAGGGCCGAAACCACCGCGACATGACGCCGCGACCAATCACCTTTGTCCTGAACTGCCCAGCCCCCTGCCGGTTCCGGCTCGACCTGGGCATGGTCGCCAAAGCCGGCGCGCACCCCATCCTGACCGTAGACGGCAAGCCGGGGACGGAGGCCGACTTTCCCGCTTCGGGCGCCGACCACGACGCGGGGCAGACGCTTTCGGTAGATGTACCCGCCGGGCCGCACCGCGTCGCGCTGTTCAACACGGGCCAAGACTGGTTCGTCGTCCGTCGGCTGGCCGTCACCGGCTACGCCCCGCCCGTCGCCGCCCTTGCCAAAGGAAACGCCCACCGCGCCTTCTTCTGGGCCTATGCCCGCGACCGGAAAGCCGGGTCTCCCGCTCAGGCGACGCTTGTTCTCACCGGGCTGACGCCCGGCCCGTACACCGTCCGCCTGTGGGACCCGTGGCAGGGGCGCGAACTCGCGCCCGTCAAAGCCGTGACGCGGGCGGGCCATGTCGAGGTCGCGCTGCCTCCCATCGCGCGCGACCTGGCGGGCATGGCGGCGCCCGCGGGCATCACTCCTGCGCCAAGGTAAAGGGGATTAAAACAAGTTGATGCCGGGAAACAGGTGGATCCGGTTTCTCCCCCGTCCCCGGCTTTACTGTAGGGCGATTGCCTCTGGCGTGCCCGGCACTAGAAGTGCCGGTCTACCCTGCGTGAAAGTCGCTCCGCGACTGATAGAGAAATTAGTTACAAGTTGCACAATCCATAGCCATTCAGCAGGCGAAGTGATACTGCGATTGTGCAATGTTTAGGCAATTTCTCTATGAGAACAAACAGGGACTAAGAACAAACACGGACTGAGAACAACCATGAGGAAACGCTCCTGAGCGCTGTTCCTGAGCGCTGTTCCTGAGTGCCGGAGGCACTTTCATTTCCGAGTAGACCGGCACTTTCAGTGCCGGGCACGCTATAGGCAATCGCCCTGGGCTTTACTGCCCCTGGAGAGACGCTCCTGGAGCAAGTGACTTCCGTCACCCTTCCTGCACCGTCAGATCTCCAGCTTGTCGAAGCGGCCCGCGCCGGGGTCCAGCGCGTTTTGCAGCACTTGATACGCTTCCTCGACTTTTTGCAGGATCAGCCGCGCTTCGGCCTGCTCCTGGGAACCGTCCGGGAATCGCGACGGGGCGCAGCGATCGCGCATCTTGTTGGCTGCCGCCTGCACGGTCAGAAAGTCCGCGCCGGGGGCGACGCCGAGGATCTTGTAGGCCGTCCCCAGCGGGTCGGTCTGCGGGGATGCCGCCGGAGGAGGCGTCGGGGCATAGCGCCCTGGCGACAGTTCCCGCTGGCCGGCGGCGGTCCCGCGGGCGGCGTTGATCTTCGCCTGCGCGCGCTCCATCGGGTCGTCCGAGGAGGTCAAGCCCGCCTGGATATCGTCGCGGTTCAGGGCCTTCGTCAGCTCTTCCTGCGCGCCTTCGCTGATTTCCTCTAGCCGGCCTTTGGCATCGCCAAGATATGTTTTCGCAAGGCGGAGTGACCGCCCAAGGAGATCGCTCATTTGAGTGCATTAACCCTTACTGTGAGGCTCCACTGTTGCCGCCTGTACCAACGCGGGCTTCCAGTTCCTGGAGCTGCCGGTCAACGTCCGAGGCGGCCATCGGCATCTTCGGCGCGACGCTGGCGGCGGGCTTGGGGGCCAGGCCCAGCCGCTGCTCCATTTGCGCCAATTCGCCGTCGGCGTTGCTGGCGGCCTGCACGTCTTCCAGGCCGGCCAGCTTGCCGCTCAGGCTCTCGCGGGCCAGTTCCGTTCGCGCCTGCCCTTCGCTGCGGGCGTTGGAGATTTTGGCCGCCGCGCGCTCGAAAGCTTGGTCCGTGCCGTCCGCCGACATGCCTTCCAGCGCCTTGTTCATCGAGTTCTCGATCTGCGCCTGCTTCCACTGCGCCTTCATCGAGAGGGCCTGGGCGGTCTTGGCGCGGATGCGCTCCTCCTCGCGCCGCATGGCGGTCTTGACGGCTTCGGTGGTTTCCAGCGCCTGCTGGAGCGAGACCTTGGTGGACTCCAGGGTGCCGTCGTACTGCCCCTTCTCAATGAGAAGCTGGCGGGCGAGGTCACGGTCGCCGTTTTTCAGCGCCATCTCGGCCTTCGCCTGCAAGTTGTTCACCATCTTCTGGGTCTGGTCCACCAGGGCTTGCAGGTTGTTCTTCTGCGTGATGGCCTGCACCGCGCGCTCACGGTTTTTGGCCTGCGCCTCGCGCATCTCCTGCTGGGCCTGCTGCAAGAGGATCTCCGGGTCTTCGAGCTGGTCCAGCTTGAAGCCGAGCAGCCCCTTCAGATACCGCATGATTCGACTGAGCATTCACTGTCTCCCTTCGGGAACGAACGAGGTACGGCGTACCTAAATTGTCTTCAACTCTTTATGACACGCGAACGCGCAAAAAGTCGCAGCGTCACACGAGTTATTATAACAGACCGGAAACCGTTTTTCAATCACAGCGCCGAAGACAGGTATAATTGGAGCATGTTACCCGACGATCTGATTGATGGCGACACCATCTGCGCGCTGGCGACGCCGCCCGGAAGCGGCGGGCTGGGGGTCATCCGCGTCAGCGGCCCCGCCGCCTTCGCCATCGTGGACCGAGCGACCTGGCGGCCCAACCACACGCCCTGCGCCGGCTGGGCGGGGTATACCTTGCACCGGGCGGACATCGTCCACCCGACCGGCGAGGTCATTGACGATGTCCTCCTGGCCGTCTTCCACGCCCCGCGCTCCTACACGGGGGAAGACGTGGTCGAAATTTCGGCCCACGGCGGGCCGGTCCCGCTGCGCCAGATATTAGGGCGGCTGATGCAGTGCGGTGCGCGACCCGCCCGGCCGGGCGAGTTCACGCAGCGCGCCTTTTTGAACGGCAAGATGGACTTGGCGCAGGCCGAAGCCGTCGGGGACATCATCGCTGCTCAGACCGAGCAGGCGCACCGGCTGGCCCGGCGGCAGAGCGAAGGCCGTCTCAGCCTCGCCGTGGCCCAAATCCGGGAGATCGTCTTAGGTGTGCTGGCACGGATTGAAGCCTCGATTGACTTCCCGGAAGACGTGGGCGAACTGGACGCGGACGCCTGCCAATCCGAACTGTCTCTGGCGGAACGTCGGGTCGGCGCGCTGCTGGCGACGGCAGACCAGGGCATCCTCTTCCGAGAGGGCCTGAAAGTTGTCCTGGCGGGCCGCCCCAATGTCGGCAAATCGTCCCTGCTGAACGCCCTGCTGCGGGCCGACCGCGCCATCGTCACGCCCGTCCCCGGCACGACGCGCGATGTGATCGAGGAGACGCTGAACCTGCGCGGCATCCCCCTCCGCGCCGTGGACACGGCGGGCCTGCGCGAGACCGAAGACGAGGTGGAGCGCATTGGGGTCGCGCGGACGCGCGAAAGCTTGGCCGACGCCGACATTGCGCTGCTCGTTTTGGATGCTACGGCGGGCGAGACCGACGAAGACGCCGCCCTGCGCGCAACCCTCGCGGGCCGCCCGCACATCCTCGTCTGGAACAAGTGGGACCTGAAGCCCGGCTCGGCCCCGCCTGCCGAGGGCGTGGTCGTTTCCGCTGCGACCGGCTGGAATCTCGTCGCGCTGGAGGACGCCCTGGCCGACCTGGCTTTCGGAGGCCGCGCCGCCGACACCGAAGACACGTTCGTCACCCACGCCCGCCACAAGCGGGCACTCCAGTCTGCCCTGGCTCGTCTGGCGGACGCACGGAACACGCTGGCCGCTGCGCTCCCCGCCGACTTCGTTTCCATTGACGTGCGGAGTGCGCTGGATGCTCTGGGCGAGATCACCGGCGAGACGGCCACGGAGGACGTTATCAGTGCAATCTTTTCGCGCTTCTGCATCGGCAAGTGAGAGTGTACATAGAAAGAAGCCGGATCGCCCCCCCCGCCCCCAATTCTGGGGGAGCCAGAGTCAAGCATGGGGGCTGTTCCTGTTCCCCCAGAATTGGGGGCTAGGGGGCCTCTGCCTCCTCCTGCTGACGCTTCTGATGCCCCAGGCAATGGCCGCCCCGATGGATAAAACGCCGCTCTATACCTACGATCTCACGCCCACTCTCGCCTACGACCTGCACACCGAGCGCGGCAAAAACAACGCCTGGGCCGAGGCGCATCTGGTCGCCGCCCTGCAAGGGCTGGCGAACCGCCGGCAGCCCCGCCTGTACGTCACCTATGTCACCGGCGACAGCGGCAAGCCCGGCGGCATTGACCGCTTCTGGCTGGACCAGATGCGCGCGCCGGGCGGCTGGCTCACTCAGAAGCAGATGCACCCCGTCCCGACGCTGGAGAGTCTGGTCCAGACGTTCCGCCCGCACATCAAAGGCGTCGTCCTCTATGACCTCCGCGTTCCCGCCACCAGCAGCGTCGCCTCGACGGCGGCAGGCTGCGAGGACTTCCTGCCCATCCCCTATGACCCGGCCCCCGGCTCCGTTTATGACCGGCTGGTCGTCCACGGCCCGCGTCTCCCCATCAAACTGCGCCTGCTGCACGCGGACGGCTCCCCGCTGTTCACCGGGGCCGAAACGGGCAGCGCCAAGTGCGACGCCTACCTCTGGGCCAAGCGCCGCTACCTGGACACGGGCCGCTGCGACCCGGCGAATCTGGCCTATTACCTAGACGCCTGGTGGCTGACCCAGCCGACGAAATCCGCACCGGACACCCACGGCCTGTCCAACCACGATTACTTCATCGCCCGCCGCGCCTTCTTCTTCGACCTGTCGCCCTGGGATGACGAGGAGCCGCAGGATGATGCGAAGCAGCGGCTCGGCACGGACGCCCGGACACTGACGGCCCTCCTGCGCTCCGCTTACGACCAAACGCACGGCAAGCGCATGATCCATGTCGGCGGCTTCGTTCCCTGGGCCTGGAAATACACCCAGACTGCCGGCGGGCGGCACGGCGATGTGGCGACGGAATGGCGCTACGCGGCCATTCTCTCGTGCTTCAATGCCTACATGGACGCCGACGCGCTGGGCCTGAACGCGATGGCAAACGCCTCCGTTTTCGCCCTGTTCCCCCGTAGACCGCACTACCCCCAGCTCAAGCCGACCGCCGCCGATTGGACAAAAGCCGGCGATCTGGACGCCGACGGCCATGTCGCCCCGTTCACCTACGTCACCTTCTACGTCGGCGACTACGACTCGGCCGCCTGGCTCTACCAGCGGCTGCCCGCGCTTTGGAACGACCCGGCGCGCGGCTCCGTTCCGCTCGGCTGGGCCTTCAACCCGAACCTCGCCGACCGCTTCCCCGTCGGCCTGGACTGGGCGCGGCGCACGGCCACACCCAACGACCATTTCATCACCGGCGACTCGGGCGCGGGCTACCTCAACCCCGGCAACCTTGACGGCGACCGCCCCTTCTCCCACCTGCCCTCCGGCGTCGCCACCTGGGAAGCCCACTGCCGCCGGTATTACGGCCAGTGGGACATTTCTTTCACTGGCTTCGTCATTGACGGCGACGCCCGCCCCATGTCCGCCGAAACGCTGGCCGCCTATGCCCGCTTCTCCCCCGACGGCCTCGTCGCCCAAAAGCTGCCTGCGTATCAAGGCCTGGTCCCCGGCACCCAAACGCCGTATCTGACGATGGGGAGCGACATGCCGAACCCGGATCAGACCGACGAAGCGCTCAAGCGCATCCAGGGCCAACTGGCCGGAGACAGGGGCGCGGGGCCACACTTTCATATCTTCCGCACCATCCTCTGGCCGCCGTCCGCTCACCAAAGGCTGTTCACGCGCCTCCAGTCTTTGCCCAACGTCCGCATCGTAGACCCGTACACGCTCATGGGCCTGCTGCGCCGTCACCTGACGCAAAAATAATTTCGCTTTTTCCACTGTTCATGTTTCGCCCCGAAATCCGCCGGGTAAGATGCGTGTGTCAGACAACTGAATAACGACAACTAAATAGCGCCGACCAAAATCGAATAGCAAACCAGAACATGGGCAGCCGCCGGAACCTCCGGCGGCTGCTCTTCTCTTTTTCCCTGCCATGCTCTCCGTTATCATCCCCACGCTTAACGAATCCACGCCGCTCCCCGAAACTCTAAGCCGCGCCCGCGCCCTCCTGCGGCCCGGCGACGAGATCATCGTCGCCGACGGCGGCAGTTCGGACGACACCCGCGAGATCGCCCTGCGCTACGGTGCGGGCGTCGTCCGCTCCCCGCGTGGCCGGGGGACGCAGCTCAACGCGGGCGCGAATGCCGCCACTGGCAGCGTCCTGCTCTTCCTGCACGCCGACACTCACCCGCCCCCCGACGCCGCTACCCTGATCCTCCGCGCCCTAGACGACCCAGACGCGCTGGGCGGCAACTTCGTCCTCCGCTTCGACGCCCTCGGCCTCCTGCCACGACTGTTCGCCACGGTCTACAACGCCCGCAGCCGCCGCTCCCGCCTGTTCTACGGCGACAGCGCGATCTTCGTGCGCCGTGCGGTGTTTGATGCCGTTGGCGGCTACACCGAAGCCGCCCTCATGGAAGACTATGCCCTCTGCCTCGCCCTCCGCGCCGAAGCGAAGCGCCGACACCCAGACCTGCCCCTCTCCCAAACCCTGCCGCTGCTCCCTGCCCCCGTCGTCACCAGCGCCCGCCGCTTCCACGGCAAGCGCGGCCTGGCCTGGCGCATGGTCGGCGTCTGGACCCTCCTGCACCTGCTTTACGCCCTGGGCGCACGTTCCGAAACGCTGGAACGCTGGCTCTATCCAGCGGCTAAAGCCTAAGCTATACGAAAATTGAAAAGTTTTATTGGGGTTGCGGTGGAGTGGGTTCTTCCTCCTTCGGCTCTTCCGGCGGTTTCGGAATCCGCTTGCTCTCGGCGTCTTCCACCTCCACGGCGCCGTAGTACGCCACGGGGTTGCCGACGCGCAAGGCCCAGCCCTGGTCGCCGTAGCTCCAGTGCCACCACTCGCCGACGTAGTTGGTCAGGCCGACGCTTTCCATGACCTCGATCAGCAGCAGGCGGTTCGCGCGGGCCTGCTCGGAGAGCTTGTGGTAGTAAGTCGGGGCGGCGTCCCAGCCCTCGACGGGCGAGGTAAAGTCCAGCCCCTCGCCATCGGGGCCGCGAACGCCGACGTCCAGCGCGCCGCCGGTCGTGTGCGGGGGAGGGGAGATGTCGTCCGGGGGGGCGACCATGCGGTTGAGCATCCGGGCCATCGTCGCTTTCGACCAGTCCGGGTGCTTCTCGGCCATGTTCTTGGTGAAGCCCTCCCGGATGCCGCGCTGCATCTCGATCGTCCGCAGGCACGTCCCGATGGTCAGCGTGTGGCCGTCCGGCAGACGCTCCTGGACCCCGTTGACCATGCCGGCCACGGTCTCGCGCAGGAAGGGCAGGCAGCCGGGGTGCAGGATGACGCCGGGGCAGAAGTCGCGCAGATCTACCAAAGGCTCGCCCGCATCCACGATGGGCACGGCGCGCAAAGCTCTCAGCGGCTCGCCGAACGAGCGCAGATCGAAGCGTTTGTCGAAGGTCGGTTTGGAACGCAGTGGGGGAAAAGTCTCAGCGGGCGGGGTCAAGGGCGAAGTCTCCATCGTAAACGATCTGTGCAGGTCCGATCATGTCTATGGGGGCAGCCTCGCCCGGCCAGGTGATGCGTAAAGTTCCGCCTTTGGAAACAATGTCGAGCGGCACTCCCGCCGCGCTCCGTCTGTTCAGGACTGCCGCAACGCCCACCGCGCAGGCGCCCGTGCCGCAGCCCCACGTCTCGCCCGCGCCGCGCTCCCAGATGCGGACGGCGACCGCGCCATTATTGGGCGGCGTCGCCCACAGGACGCTGGTGCGCTCCGGGAACAGGGGGTGGTTTTCGATCCGAGGCGAAACCCACTGGAACGTCGCCTCGTCCGGCGGCGCGTCCCCAAAGATAACCGCGTGCGTGCTGCCCGTGTTGACGACAGTAATGTCATAGATAATGTCATAGATCTCGTTCCCGACCGCCAGAGGGTAGCTGACGACGCGCGCCCCCGGCGGCGCACAGAACGGCAGTTCCGAGGGGATGAAGCGCGGCACGCCCATGTCCACGCCCAGCGTCGCCGCGCGTCCGCCTTCCGCGACATCCAGCATCCGCACGTTTCGACTGCCCTCTTTGACGGCGACCGTAACCTCGGTTTGGCCGCCCAGCCAGCCTGCGCGGTGCGCCCAGAGCGAGACGCAGCGCAGGCCGTTCCCGCACATGTCTTCGGACCCATCCGGATTAAACATCCGCATCCGAAAGGCCGCGCTCGGCGCGTCCCGCGAGACGACCAGCAGGCCGTCGGCCCCGATGCCGAACTTCCGGTCACAGGTCTGGATCGCCAGCAAGGGAAGTGAAACCTGAGCCGGCAGTTCGCCCCCATCCACGACAACAAAGTCGTTGCCGACGCCCTGCATCTTTGTAAAGCGCATACCCTTCGGAACACGGGCAGCTAGGGCGCGGTTCCCGCTGCCTCCCCCTCCCGGGTCCCGGCTCGGCCCAGGCGCAGCAGAGTCAGCGCCAGCAAGGCGGCGGCCAGCGGGACCAGGGCCAGCGCCCCCCGCCAGCCCCAGGGCGCATCGGCCAGCGCGCCGACCGCCCACGGCATGACCGCGCCCCCGACGCCGCCCGCCGCGACCACGCCCCCGAAGACGGTCCCCGCCGCGCGCGGATACCGCTCCCCCGCCTCCGCCAGCACCAGCCCGAAGATGCCCGAGAAGCACAGCCCCGTCCAGGCCACGAACGCCATCGTCGTCAGCGGCGTCGCCCAGACCAGGGCCAAGGCCGCCCCGGACGCGCCCCCGGCGGCCATCGCCCCCGCCAGCCGCGTCAGCGAGACGCGGGCCATCAGCGGGCCGGACGCAGCCCGCCCCACGGTCATGGCGACCCAGAACACCGAAACGACCAGCCCCTCCCAGGCCGCGCCGCCGGGCAGGCGCTTCTGGAAGTAGGTCGGCATCCACGACGAGAATCCGGTCTCGGCCCCAACGTACAGCGCCTGGGACAGACACAGCCCCAGGAAGGCGGGCTGCCGCAGCACGGCGCCGAGTTCCGCCGGGTCCAGCGCCTCGCCCGCCGTGTGCGCATCCGGCAGGCGCGGGCCGGCCAGCGCCAGCAGCAGCGCGCCGTTGGCGATGGCCAGGCCGAGGAACAGCGCCCGCCAGTCCGTGCCGTGCGTGAGCAGCCGGTGGGCCAGGAGCGGGCTCAGGGCCGCCCCCGCGCCGAAGGCGACCTGGAGGGCGTTGATGATGAAGGCCCGCCGCTCCGGGAACAGGTCGGCGGCCAGGGCGCTGGCG
>JAABUJ010002570.1_pt1 | contig 22132 bp, 20 predicted proteins | sample 5559131 | NCBI WGS metagenome assembly JAABUJ01 (sample SAMN10711875, study PRJNA513366) | rock metagenome | isolation source: Antarctica rocks | place: Antarctica: Victoria Land, Mt New Zealand nord | collected 2016-01-07
GCTGGGGACGTTAGTGTCCAAGGCGTCCCTGACGTCCCTGTATACTCACACATACACCGCGCCCGCGTACCCCTGGTTACTACATAACTGTTGCCTATAGGTTATGGTCGTAACAAGTACATAATCAGATCAGTACTTACTGCAGTGCATAATGAAGAAAATAGATGATTTGTGAAGTTAAAAGGTTCAGATATGAATCTGATGAATATTGATGTATATAGAGATATCAAAAAATGAAGAAATAAATAAAGTGATTAAGACAGTGACTTAGATCAGAGATTTACACATTGAGAAAGAATAGATTATAGAGATTTAACATTTAATTGTTATCTGTAAGATAAGACTTCATCAGCAGATAACAGAAGAATGAATTAATGATTAAAAGAATAAAATAGCAGAATAAATTACATTTAGTATGAAGCAATAGTTAAATAGAAAAGTGTTGAATAAGTATATAGAACTTTATTGATTTATAAGCTTTCTGATTACTTAGTTATATACAGAAAAGATTGACATGACTTATTATCTTTATATTATAGATTGAGCAGACTCTTCACAATGTTTATACAATCTGAACATTTAAACTATTCATTATGTACTGATGAAATGTCTATGAACTTAAGATTTAAGAAAGAAACTATTAAGATAAGTTAATGATATAAAGAAGATTTTATGAGACTCAGCATTAATTAAAGTAATCATTATATTTATGTTATAAAGCAATATTCTGAGACAATTTCAGACTGTAAAAAAGACATCAAAAGATCTGATATTCTTAAATGCAGTCTGAAATAGAAAATTCAACAATTATACACTTTAGACTGCAGAAAAGACAATTAATTATTTATAGAAATGTTTATTCTTTATTGATGACAGTGAAAGAAAGACATTAACATTAAATTATAAAAAAAAGAAGATTAGTAAGCATCAGAATTAAGAAAAATGTGAGAAGCTACAGAGAGCAAAGTCAGAATTTGTATTAGTTAGCTAAATCATGAGACAACAGTGATGATGACAGCAAGATAGTAATGAGAGTGAGATCAGTATGTGCTAGTCACTTGTAGTTATGTGGTGTATGGCAGCCTAGGCAGCCTCAGTCACCTATGAATCAATCAATCAATCAATTAATCAGACTCAGGTGACTCACTCACCTTGGGTAACTCACTTGCCATAGTTACCTTAATCACCTTAGGTAAGGTACCTTAGATATAGGTAGTCGTGTTAGTTGGCCCAGATGCCTTAGGTGCGTTAGTCGCCTCAGTGGACGATAGTTGTACAACTTGTCTGAATGCTTCGCGTAGCTTGCTATACGCATTGCTTCCCACAATAAATTGCCTCAAATGCTCAATATTGCGAAGTTCATTGCCTACCTGACATTCCTCTACCTCCTCTTCGGAGCTGAGGTCCTCAACATCGGGCTTGGGAGGCTGTTCCAGATTCGCCTCAGATATATCTCGGTCCGCATCAGGCTTCATTGACAATGAGTATTCATGTCTTGATTTGGAGAGCTGCCAATTTCTCTGCTTCTGCAAGTACTTCCCTGTTCTTTCTTTCTCTACTTCTTTGTCATCAAGAGAATGCTGTCCCATGGGCATGTAGATTGTTCGGTATCCAAAGTCATATATTGCTCATATGGATTGGGTTACATAGGTTGCGTGCGATTGCAAAAGATGCGCTGCATCATTTTGCCTTGATTCTTGCGCCTCGATTTTTAAATCTCTTGCGCATAATTTTAATAGCCGGCAGAAGTTTCTGGCAAAACACTCTCCTCCAATGTTCTTTGCTTCCACTGAAGCAAGGAATAGCGAGTGAAGAATGGGGTCCTCGATGAGTAATGTCACAAGCTGGTCAGGTGCTGAGGCAAGGACTTCTTTCAGACTGGATGATGGGACTGTGAAAGAGATAGTAGAATGAGAAGCCAGTGAGAATATTGAATCAACAAGTGATGCCTCTGAAGTTTCAGATTGTGCCATGGTCTCTTCACTTTGGTCTGCTAATATCGATACTCTCAGCACCCTCTTCCTAGTCGCCGTCACATGCACCTTCAATTCTTCAGCCTCTTTCCATCGTCCTTGATCTGAGTATGTCAACGCCGGATTGCCCATGCTGATCAGTGTGTCTGGATGTTCCTGCCCCAACAACCTCTTTCTTGTCTCCATCACTTGCACCTCCAACTTTTCGGCCTTCTTCCATAGTCCTTGATTCCAGTATGTCAACGCCAGATTCGCCATGCTGATCAGTGTGGAAGGATGCTCTGCCCCTAGCATTCTCTTGAATGTCCTCAGTGCTTGTGAAAATGACTTCTCAGCTTCGTCATATCTCCCGTTGCTAAGCAAACACACTCCAAACTTATTAAGCAGTTGCGATCTCGTTTCCCTATCATGAGGCAGAACATCAGAATCAAGAACATATCGCACATGTGGTAGATAGGCTCTTCAAAGTCGCCTATTCTGAGGATCATCATCTGAAAAGATATCTTCTAGTCGTGCAATGCTTCTTGCTGTCCACTCAGATAACAAGCCTTCCGTTCTTAATCAGTCCTGAGTAGTCAGGTGCACCAATGAATGAAGATCAAGAGACTGATTCTCAGGCTGTCTGCTGACAAAGGAATAAGCATTTAGTGTCCCAATTGCATCCGTCTCCTTCTTCCGAGATTGTGCTGGAGGAAGAAGTGACTGCGGGATGTATTTGGCATCTACACAGGACATAAACAATAAGTAATCTGCAGCTAGAGGATCACGACGCTTGATTTGCTCAAATGAGTGTAGCCATGTAGTGAACACCGAATTCCTGGTCTCCCGATACCTCTTGTTGTCTTCGAAATCTTCGTTAAGCAGTTCGACAACATTTTCCTCTTGATCCTTTAAGAGCGACGGATACTGTGTGGGTGGTATTCCGTTCTCATTAAAGTATGCAGCCGCCTGCCCCATAGCAAAGGGAAGTGACCCAAGCGTTGCTAGCGCGGTCTCCGTTCTATCTACGCGACATCAGCTCAAGAACAACCCTCCTAATCGCTAGGTAAAATCTTCATTATACACACCCTTCTTCTGCCTCAGATTCAGAACGCAATCTCGCACCCGAAATTTCTGTGCCTGATGTTTGAGGTATTCGTCCGTTGCTGACTCGATAGTACCCAATTCTCTGTACTCGGCCAATCCAACCTCCTGCAGTCCTTGGTCGACATTAAAGCGGAAGTAACGCTTCTGGTCAAGATGCTGCGCCCACCGAGCTATAAATTTCCTCTCTGTATCCTCTGTCTCAGTTGCGATCCCAGCTAGCGTCTTGGAGAGAGACTGTAGCATATTGTCCTCAGTTGCTTTTTCGCCAGGGTTTCCCGTCCCCATCGAAATGAAGCACTTTACTAGAGGCTTCAGATCGCCTGGCTTGGAGCACCAGATATTTGCAGCTTCTCCTTTGACCTCCTCAACTGGATTGTTTGCGCGCAGCGCACCAACCACGAACTGGCGTGCCCCGATTGACACAGGATCGAAGAAGCCGGTCGCCGCTAAGGTCTCAAGAGCGGCTTCGCAAACGGTAGTAGGAAGATCGAGTTCGTCAGGTAGGCTATAACTCCTCAGTCGTGTGATACCGGTGGTTTCCTTAGCAGTAGTGCACACGAAGCTGAGCATGAATAAGCACTCTGTATAGCGTGTTCAAAAGGCACTCACACTCTGCATCCCCATCGGTTCCCATCATTGAAAAGGTCATTCTTAAAGGCAAGGTGGCAAGCAAGCGTCCCCTCGATCGCGTTCTTCAGCTTCTTTAGATCAAATTGCACCTTAACACTGCCTGTCGAGCCAATTTGGAGCCAGCTCGATTTCTTGTCAAACACCGTCTTCATGAGGTCACTGTATGCCGAAATGCATTCATCCACGTCCATCTCCAGCCGGCCTAGCATGATAGCAATGAGCCTATTCACGTTAGTTGAAGACAACAGAGGAGAATACTATATGGACCCGCCCGTGCTAGTACCGCCGATTAGATCAAATATTTCGCATGGCTTCACACAAGGCAGGTTGGCAGCTTGACGTTCTTGATTCAGTCGCGTCATAAGCCCTTTCAAGATATAGAGTGTCGAGAGTCCTCGGATGCCGCCACCATCGAGCGATAATAAGCAGAGGCCCGTCTGCTCTAGTCGGTTTGGCTCTCCGCCGTGCTCTTTAGGCAATGCCTGCTCCTTTGCCACGTCCGCCATCTAGATGGCTATTGTTTTTGGGAAGTGTTAGAGGGATGAGTGGATGTGGAAAACTAGAAAGCTGAGTCGATAGTGGCTGACAGCTGAGGTTGTCGGCAATGAATTGCTTCTTCTCAGCTCCTGGCGAGGGCGGGTGACAAAGTAAGGTAAGGAACAGAGTGGGGGACAAGCTTGACTTGAAGAATACGCCTCAGGGACCTTGTTCTTTCACCACCCTTCCGACCCGCATCAGTGGCAGCATTACGGCCGCGCAGACGACATGCAAGTCTTTCTTAGCGGCGAGAAATATCATCCGACCAATGTGGAGAGACAGATAGCACAGCACCCTCAAATCCAGGAAGCGCTCCTGGTAGGCACTCGAAGACCACAAGCGGCACTGTTACTCGAGATGGCGGCCCACACACCGATGGAAACGTCAGAGCAGAAAGCGGCAGCCACCGAACTTGTGTGGCCGGCTATAGAAACCGCAAATCAAATGAGTCCGACGTACGCACAGGTCAGGAAGGACGTCCCGCTTGCCACACTGCAAAAGCCCATGGTCCGGGCTGGCAAGGCTACGGTGCAGAGGCCAACCACCGTCCAGTTGTAGGAGAAGGAGCTGGATGGAAATTCTATGGCTACCAATCATATGGCCATCGTGGCACCGTAGGCGGGTGGGAGGGGTCCGCTTTAGGCATCGCTGGGGTCTGAAACTGCTTGCAACGAAGTTATGTAGTGGTAAAGCAAGTGGTCAGCCTTGTATAAAGTCGGGAAAGCCCCCCGCTATTGCTAGGTAGTGAACGGGGGGTGGACCGGGTGCCTGCCTTCCTGTATAGCACTAGGAAGCGAGCTGATGTCATCATTTGGCTCACTCTGACCGTCAACTCTCAAGAGATACACAGTCGCGTATACACTCCGTGTTAATTTCGTACGTCGGGAGAAAAATTTCAATAATTTGCACAGTGAACACCGGTAGGGAAGATAGTCGCTGTCGGCGAAAGATGCAGTGCGAAGTGTCGCAGCTTTCGGATGCACCACTCCTGTTAGCAAACGGACCTTGATCTATCAGGCGATGTGGAGATATCTCTCCTTCCTTGACCGTCTACACGACCTTTACCTCGGTCCCTACAATCATGGCGGGCTCCAAGCGTGGAGGTAAGAGGCGGATGCTGGAAGGCTCACAGCCTCGACCTCCTGGCAATGATGCCGTACCTGTTATCTACCAGGAAATGCTTGCGGATGCGGTCTCCTCATCGCCTTTACGGTTCAATGAGGAGGACAAAGCATTCAAGCGTCGCAGAGTCGCGGGGCGTGTGATATCAGAGCCGAATGGCGATATATCTGGGCAGGAAACGGAACACTTTACGGCAGTGGCTGGGGATACCGATACAGATAATGCCACATCGGAGAGAGCGCCCAAAAGGCAACAGACCACATTTGTTGACTCGGACAGTTCTATGGATGGTGATATGGACTGGGAAGAAGTGGACCTGGCCAAAGACAGGGTCGAACGAGACTTTGAAGATGAAGAAAAGCCCCTGGATTTAGTAATAGGCGGTAAAGACTCGAGCGCAGCAATGTCCCGCACACCTCGGCGAAAAGGGGACGCTCTGGTAGAGAAGAAAATGAGATTAGAGGTTCATAAAACACATCTGCTATGTTTACTTGCGCACGTTCATCTCCGGAACCATTGGTGTGAAGATGTTCAGGTCCAGGTAGGTTAGGTACTAAAATAGTATATCAACCAACCATTAACCTTTATAAAGGCCGCAACACGGAAACTGCTCACTAAACGGACGATGTCATACCTGAATCCAAAGAGTGAACAGTCTCAGTTTCAGAGGTCAAGATCGTTCATGGATGGTCTAGCACAGGCTACTGAAGCTTGGAGGGCCAAATTCAAGATCACTGCGAGGGGCTTGCGACGACCGTATTGGGCTGAAAATGTAGAGGGTTTACAGAATGTATGTTTCGGAAAGTTGAATTTGTGGTTCATACTAGCACAATACGCCTGTGAGACATCCAGGACATGGAAATCCCAGGTCTGACTTTTCATCGTGGACGTAGTTCAGTCTCCCGGACGACATGGATCCAATGTTGGAGAAACCCGATTTTCGTGCTTTAGCCGTTAAACTCGAAGGGTCGCGGGATGTTGGGGCTCAACTCTTTTGCGCTTTTCTAAGATCCGCAGGCGTAGACGCACGGCTAGTCTGCTCCCTACAACCTCTTCCTTTCAATGCGACTGTCAAGACTATCACGCCTCGGAAGCCCAAGCCGGATCGAGTCTTCGAGGAGATGGGAAGCCGGCCTGGTACGAGCGACGAGGACAGTGGACTGGATGTCCAGCACCACCTCAATCGAATCGGGCCCACTTCTAGCGGCAAGACTGATAGCCCGTCATCTCTCGTATCTACCAGGCCGAGACGGCTGGGACACCCTACTTTCGCCATGGACAACAATACCAGCATCAAGAGCGCGCCACCATTAAAGTGTGCGTTGCCTCTTCGAATTCTTCTTTTTCCTCTGATAAGTGAAGTCTAGTGCCTAAGCGAAAGCGCATCAAGGAGTCAACTTACCCAGTATTCTGGGTCGAAGCGTTCAACGCGGCGGTCCAAAAGTGGGTTCCTGTCGATCCGCTAGTGACCAACAGCATCGCCAAGCCCTCAACGCTCGAACCCCCAGCAAGTGATGCGGAAAACATCATGAGCTACGTCGTAGCCTTTGAAGAAGATGGCACCGCTCGGGACGTTACGAGGAGATATGTGAAAGCATTCAATGCCAAGACGAGGAGACTTAGGATTGAATCCACCAAGGGCGGCGAGAGGTGGTGGCGAAAGACAATGAGAGTGTTTTCATGGGAATGGGAACTTGACCGGGATCAGGTCGAAGATGCCGAGCTTGCAGCGAAAGAAGCCGCAGAGGAGATGCCGAGGAACGTACAAGACTTCAAGGATCACCCTTACTATGCGCTGGAGCGACACCTGAAACGCAATGAAGCTCTTCACCCCAAACGTGAAGTTGGTAAGATTGGAGCTGGCAAGTCAATGTCAGGAACGCCGAATAAAGCCCTAGAGCCGATATACAGGAGACGAGACGTTCATCATGTTAGAAGTGCGGACGGCTGGTATCGGCTGGGGCGAGAAATCAAGGTAATCATTTGCGTATCGTTTGGATTGAAGCAATCATAGAGCTAATTTGCTATCCGTGCGCTTAGGCTGGAGAGCAGCCTCTTAAGTCTGTCCGGCTACGCCGGCGGAGAGCGTCCACCGAAGAGAGTGGTGGAGAAGATCCTGAAAGGAACGGAGCAGCTGGTACCGGCCTGTATGCTGGTTTTCAAACTGCACTCTACGAGGCTCCTCCGATTATAAATGGACGCGTGCCGAAGAATGCTTACGGCAATCTCGACATCTACGTCCCGAGTATGGTGCCTCAGGGAGGAGTGCATCTAACCGCCGTTGAAGCTGCACGAGCTGCCAAAACCATCGGTATAGACTATGCAGACGCTGTGACTGGTTTCGAGTTTAAAGGTCACCATGGTACGGCGGTCGTCAAAGGTATCGTTGCGGCGGCGGAATACAGGGAAGCTCTTGAAGAGGTCATCAGAGCTTTCCAGGATGAGCGAGCTGAAGCGGAAGAGGCGAGACGGACTGCAGAAGCGCTGAGGATGTGGAGGCGGTTTATGGCGGGGTTGAGGGTGAGAGAGAGGATTGATGGGTATAATATTGAAGGCGAAAGGGATGCTGTACATGAGGAGATGGAGAGAACGGACGAAGCAATGGATGAGGATGACGGCGGAGGCTTTCTGCCGGTTAGGCATCAAGACGACATTGCTGAACCCACTGTCAGTCTGTTCCGTTATCGGCAAGTTTCAAACCAAGAAGATGAGGGTGGTGGCGTTATGCTCGGAGACGAGGATGAGGACGCGGATGCGGAAGAAGTCTTAAGAGATATGCAAGCTCCGTTCGAACCTTACACGAAATGCGGAGATGTCGCCTCTCCCCGGTCTGAATACGGAGAAGGCGGTTTCATGCTTGACGAAGGCCTCCACGACGGCGGTGGGTTCATCCCTGACGGCAATGAACAAAGTAGTATGATTACCACACCGAGCAACACGGATATATATGACCCTAGTATCCGAGAGGTTTTCGCAGATTCCGAGCTTGCAGAAGCCATAACGTTGCAACGCCTGCACGAGGAAGATGCCTTGACATCATTCAACGAGGTCAGCGAAAGAGGCGGGTTCTTTCATGAGGAGAGACCTGAACAGCTTACACCCAACGCGTCTGTACCACCCCACGACAGCGAGAAGGGGATGATGGAAGGCCACGACAAGCTAGCAGAGGAGCATACCGGCATGAACATTATAGAGCCGGAGCTTTCCAGAGACTGTGAAGCCTTCGAACGTGAACAGAAATCAGAGGAGGAAGAAGAAGAAGAAGAAGAAGAAGAAGAAGAAGATCGAGGATCGTTACTCTCGCATGACCCTGAAGATGAAGACGCAGATCCCGAATGGCTCGCTAGCGGATCGGAGTAGAGGCCTTCCTCAGCATCCAACTCCATGGCCTCTAGTATTACCTTTTTGAAAGATAGGCTGGATCTCAGAAGTTACCATGCCCTAGTTGGGATTGACCTTGGTAGTCTTAGTTGCTGGATATCCTCAAACTCTTTAAATGCACGATGTTGCGTACCATCCTCCACGTCACTATTAACGGTGAGAACGGGGCTGCTAACTCGAATGTTCGAAGTGGTCAGTCTATTGTGTATCACTACATTATATCCAGAGAGTGATAATCTAGGCTAAGCCTGAGTGGAAAGTTTCATACTGTACGTGCCGCGCTTGTCCGCAGTCTTGCCGACAAGTGGTATGAGCTTTCAGATCCAGTGGCTCATATATACGCTCTCCCGAGGCCCGTCATCGGGGCTAAGATCTCCTCGAGGCGATTTAAAGTTGACCATGATTTCTGCTGAAAGAGTAACCCCATCAAAATTTGGTTTACTGGTGTCACCGTTTTTCTCTCCCTGTTATGAAGACCAGACCTCCACCTCCAGGTCCTCTCAGAGAACGACGAATAAAGTTCGCATTCTGGCGCGAGATGTTGGTTTTCCAGCCTTTCGGATTGGGCCAACAGCTACAACTGCCGGGCTTATCTCTTATCGTCCCATGATCTGTAGCTGGTGCGTAACACACGCTTCGATGATTTCAGGAAGCGATCTGACGAGAGAAGAGAGCTGCGGATTGAACGCTGTGTCCTCATGTTCTGCAGGCAAGGGTTTGCGGAGTCGGACGTCTGCGATTGTTAGCATACCGCTGGCGGCTTCTGCAAAGCAGTCAGTGCCTAGACTCCATCGCGCAACGCTGCTCATTGGGCAAGGACTGTGACTTACGAAGACGTTCTCGAACAGGATGTGAGACAGTGCCGTCATGATTGGCGAACCGCGGTGTTGAGACCTTAACTCCCTCCGGGTTGACAACCCGTGCAGTGGCGATTACCCAACCATGACGCCTCTTGGTGTATTATAATGCAGGTAGCGCATCAATGCCTTCCCGGCATTTGTGCCATGACGTGCTGAGTGTATCCGCGAGACAATTCTGGGTATGAATCTAGATCATGTCAGGTTCCATGGCCCTTAGCTTTCAATCGCTATCGTAATCGACTAACGCCCCCGGGGCTACAGCGACCCCGGAAATGGTAGGTTCCCTAGGAGCCTTGCTGTCCACTGATGAGTTCCGTTCGCTCATTCCTTTCTTCCGTTTGATGCCCGACGGTATTTGGACGTGACCGGACACAGAACCCCATGTCTTCTCGCCCACAAGGAAGGGATCTACCAAGGCCCGAGTGTTGTCGCTGAGCGTCAACCGAAGCGTCTCCCGCCGTCTTTCTGCCTCTTCATATGCTTTGGCTTTCCGGGACTTCTTGACCCGATGATTCCCAGGCTTCACGGTTTTCAACCCTACACCAGCAAACAACGGTCTAGCCTCTGCTTTAGCGACTGGGTCGTTTCCTCCCAAATCTCCAAATTCGACCAAAGCCGCACGCCTTCGATCGTCCTCCGTCTCCTCCAGCAGATGGATACCCAAGCTCATTCTATCCTTTAGATCTTCCGTGACTTCCTCGTTCTTCTCTCGCACCTTTCGATCCGCCCTGAACGCTCTCCTGAGCTTCTTACTCGCAGCGTAAGGGTCATCCCAATCTTTGTCCTGTACCCGCAACAGGTCCTCCAGCCTACTTCGATCCGTCATCGCCTGCCGCTTGTCTTCAACCTTCCCTTCCAACGCCGCAAACGCATCATTCTGCAGGCGCTCCCTCTCCTCATCCGTCTTGATCCTGATTTCCCCATCATGGACCCTATCTTCCCCCGTATCCCTCTTCTTTGCGCCATCGGTGACAACGTATGCGGTGTTCTTCGGATCGGTCTGTATTTCGATCCAACCCCCGCAAGCCGTGTGTTTCATGCGGAAGCTGAAGATCGGCGTGGAGTAATAGTTGCCGACCTTCTTCTTTTCCGCGTTGAAGCGCACGCCTTGCCCGATGATGGTGGGCTTGGGACAGTTACTGCACCATATCGCGAAGGGCATTTCGAAGCGGACGGTGAGGATACCTTGGCCGGACTTGCGGGCTCGACTGCCGAGGGCATTCCTGCATCCAGTCAGTCAGTTGTAGATGTTGGTCGAAGTGCTGAAGGCGAGACATACTTGCCCGCAAGTTTGTTCGCAGAGGTTGTGCCTTCGTACTCGGGCGGGACATAACTGTGATATCGTCAGTCGTCAAGCTATTCCTCTGATACACTTCGATCCACACCGTCCCATATCTAAAGAGAGTCAGCTCCATTCCAGTACCCTGCATTTCGGGCAATACTCACTAAAGCCCTGCATCTTGAGCGGGATAAGCCTCTGTTCCTACAGCGGCCTTGCCTACTGATTCAAGAGATTATGAGTAATTTCCCATGCCCTAAGGTATACACTCGGAGAAGCAAGTGTTACCAAAACAGACAGACAGTGAACGGATGATCATACTTCCGTAGTCATGCACCATGATAATAATCTTATCGCAGAGCCGCATGCAAGGGTAAACCCTCTAAGGCAATAAACTTCGAAGCCGTCAAAGGGCCGTCCCGCATAATTTTTCGAGTCATTGGATATTGTGAAAATCTACATTGGCAAGCACGTTCATTTCTTTTCAACGGTCTTCTTTACATGAAAGCGCACCATCATCCAGTCCTAGATCCCAAGCCTTTCAGTCAAAGTCTCCGCAATACCCATGAATATCCTAGCCCTTTCACTCCCTGGTTCCGCAACCACCGTAGGCTTCCCTCGGTCCGCGTCATCACAGATACTACGGTGTAAGGGTATATCGCCAAGCAGATCCAGTCCATGGTTGGCGCATGCCTGACGCACCCCCTCAGATCCGAAGATATGCGTGTTCTGATGGCAGTGGGGACAGGCGAATACAGACATGTTCTGGATCATGCCCAGAATCTAAGCGTATGTAGTGAGATTAGAGTCTCTCAACAGTGAACCCGGTGCGACATACCGGCACATCCACCTTCCTGAACATCTGGATCCCCTTCACAGCGTCCTTCAACGCAATGTCTTGCGGCGTTGATACGATCACGGCCCCTGCATAACCAGATCAGTCCCGTCCGGTAAACTTGCCTATTGTCCACCTTGCTCACCATCGAGTTTGATCTGCTGCGTGATCGTCAACTGCGTATCCCCCGTCCCCGGCGGCAAATCCATGACCAAAACATCCAGTCCACCCCAATCCACATCGTGTAGCAGCTGCTGTATAGCCTTCATGACCATCAAGCCACGCCATACCACCGGTGCCTCTTCCGCGACGAGATAGCCCATCGACATGGATTTGATGCCATAATTGGACAGCGGGAGAAGTTGGTTGTCTAGCCCACACATCCAAAAGTTAGTGCCCCTAAGTCAACGTCGAAAGGAGTCCAGTTGGCCATACTTTGCGAGAGGCGCGGTTCTCCAGACAGGTTGAGGAGGGTAGGGATCGAAGGACCGAAGATGTCGGTATCTAAGATGCCACTGCGAAGGCCGCGGCGAGCGAAGGCCAGAGCGAGGTTTACTAGTTTTGATGTAAGTCCACGATCAACTGTGTTGCATTCACCGGGTCAATCGGACCAGCAATCGTAGACTTCCCCACCCCGCCTTTCGCGGACGAGACTGCTATCACTTTCCGCACATCTCGTATGCTGCGCTTCTCCGGTAAGCCCCGCTGCCTTCGGGGGAGTTGGGGTGGGGCGTCGGAGCGTGGTAACCCCTAGGGAGATTGATAAGCATTGCTTCGTCGCTCGGAGTAGATTTGAGTCAGCTACCAAGGGGTTCTCATGTTGTCGCGCTCCGAAAGTGGAGACGCAGTTTTTGACTGCTGGGAAATATGATGGCTTCCATGGGTATGCAATCGTTGGTCGAGATGGTTCGAAAACCTTCCCCAAAGAATGTCTCTGGCTGCTACAACATGTCCGCATCAGATGCAGTGGGTGACTGGCTTGGGTTGATGCCCCGTCAAATGGGTCGTCTGAAAATTGATTGCACTAAACTTGATCTTGTACAGACCGAGCTTCTCAATGTGTAGCTTCGTTTACGATTCGTACTTACTGTCTTTCTTAAGACAACGGCACAACTACGAACGCTCATAAAAGCGCAGCACATTCGACCAACATGGCATCTATATAAGAGAGAATCATGGGAAAGACCTCGATCGGCAACTGAAGCGCTGCCTCTCTTAAGATGGGTCATTATCTAAAATTCCGAACTCCTGTGAACTTCGTTTTGGAAGACATCATTATTTTCGTCATGACACGTCGAAGACATTTGGGGTGATTTGATACCTGCTCAGACCCGAGATCCCGTTCAGATGGTTCAGTTGGAATGAGATGACTCAAAGTTCCTGAGATGCTTGCACCAGCAGACACATCACTTTTCTCACCAGTCACGGTCCATGAACAAATCTTTCGGCACAGATACAGATTTCCCCCTGCCCCTATTATCGCTTTCCCTTGTTATCAGCCCTGTGGGGGACGCTTGAGACGTACGCCCTTGCTACGATCCTAGGCTAGTTGGCACCAAGGGCCTTTAGCGTGACCGCAGTCAATGTTTTAGGCCATAGTAGAGTTAAATGCCCCGTTCTGGTAGTTGCGAGATGTCTGCGGCGTAACATAAAGCAAACCTTCAGTTAGGAGACGCCGTTCGTCCGTGCCATGAAGATCCAAGTGGCTCGTCCGAACAATTTGCAAGCTTTCATCTTTTCTTTTTAGCCACCACCGTCGTAAATCCATCCTCGTCAACCTGTGGCTCTCCCTTTTCTCTCGGTGCTTTCGCCAGTGCGGGTGCCTCGTCCATATCCACATCCTCGGCCTCATCATCATCGTCTTCCATATCATCACTATCCCAGTCCGTGTCATCATCCTCCTCTCTCCTCTCGACCTTTTGAAACTTAACGTCACTCCCGCCCTTCTTCTGCCTCTCGACCCATTGCTCGTACATTCTATCCACCTCCACAAAGTCGCCCTGAAGCGTCAACTTCCTCAACCCCACTATCCGCGCCGCCACTTCTTCGGCGCTCCCATCGTCCACGTTGACCTCGAACTCGTCGTTCATGACTTGCAACAGCATTTCTTCGACATCCTGGATGTCGGTATCAGGTCTTGAAACGAAGAGTTCGGAAATGGCGCCTGCGAACCAATCGCGTTTGTCGGAGGAGTCAGGACCGCCCCAGGAGTTCTGGACCGCGAGGGTGAGGGCTGGCCAGAGCGAGAGGGACATAGCGATGGAGAGGTCGATTTTGGCTTGGATCTTCTCTGTGCTGTGGATTCAGTGACTAAGGGCTTGATGAATGTCATGAAGTGTAGGTACCTGGTGTCGGTGGTAGTGCGACTCCGCCTTGAGCTTCTTTTGCCAGCTGGGGCCCCGGAGATGGTATTCCGCCCGACATTGTAGCGGGATGAAGATGGGTGCGCCCATAAATATGAGGAAGAACTTCTGTCTTCTGCACTTCGGCCCACTACGGATTATCCTTCATCCGGCAGATCTTCCCGCATATTTATAGATGCACTGTCCCTCTTTGAGCACACACGTCTGGAGTCCGAGTATTCCTGGTCCCAATTGGCATTCTCTTTTTCTACAGGACCGTTACAAATATGATCTGTGCAAATGACTGCTTTTCCTTGTTATAGAATTGACAGTTCGTATTGCCCAAGGCTCATCCGAGGGTTGTTTTGGGTTATGTCAACGCAGTCTGCAAGCATACACAGGTGCAATAATCGGCGGGGAACATCAATGTTGTGCTCATGCCCTTCAACACAATCACCGTCGGTGCAGCAGTTACGCCGACAGTAATTGAAACTTATATATCTCATGTGCGCCTGCTTCCTCATGGTTCGTTGATAATATGAGCTGATCCATATCAGTACCTGAACCGAAAGCCCTTAAGACAAAAGCCCACCGCACACATATCTTACCACGAGGGACTCTGCCTGATACGCCGATTTCTTCACTATGCCTCTCTTCATACCGTTGAGGATGTCCAGGGCTTCACCTCACAATGGGTCCCGCATCCGCGCTGGGTCAAAGTCGACGAGTGCACTATTCCTCAGGCACAGATTACAGCTGCTGCCGATGCTCTGATGGCGCAATTGGGTCCCCACGGTGTCGACAGAGTAGGAGGGAAGAAGTGGTGGCAGTGGAGGCTGAAAGGTTGTCCATTGAAGGCTGAATGGATCGAGATGAGGGCGGATTATAATGCAAGACAAGCATCGAAGTCACTGGGGAAAAGAGCCATGCTCTACCTGCATGGAGGCGCATATTTCTTCGGAAGCGTAGACGAGCATCGGTATCAGATGCAGAGGCATGCTAGGAAATTGAAGGCGAGAGTTTTCGCTCGGTGAGTCGTGCATAAAACCCACGATCACTTTCTCAATTACTGAAGCTAACAGCTCAAAAGTAATTTCCATCCATCAGTAGGAGAGCGTCAATTGCTGTGCTGATTCTCATAGCCCGATATCGACTTGCTCCTCAATTCCCTTTTCCTTGCGGATTACTGGATTGCCTTTCCGCCTATTTATATCTCGTGACCGTACAGGACCCATCGACAATTGTATTAGCGGGCGACTCTGCTGGAGGGGGTATGATACTAAGGTATGGACCTTTCTCCGCTCCGACATCAGCCCATGCTAATCCTTCATAAGTATGCTTATAATTCTGCGCGATCAAGGGCTTCTGTTACCGGCTGGAGCAATATTGATCTCACCTTGGGTGGACCTGACTCACTCCTTCCCCAGCGTAGCAGGAACTAGCTCTCTTGATTACATTCCACCTCATGGGTTCCTTCAGAGACCATCGGCAACCTGGCCACCGCCAAACTACGATGAGATGGAGCTGATAGCAAATCAAAGAAACGACAAGCCCACCCAAAGGCGAACGTCATATACGCCTACACCTCAGGAAACGATAGCAAGCGCTGAGACCGTAACACAAGGCTCATCAGAAGCCCTTGACCTACGGGACATGGTTTCACCGGAGGGCGTCGAGAAGCTTGTCAGTACAGCAACGCACCCGGAGAAAATTGTTCCACGGCCGTCTGGAAACTTATCGATCTTACTTGACGGAAAGCTAGTGGAGATCAAAGATCAGATCCAAATGTATACCACGAATCAACTCCTCTCACATCCTCTTGTCTCACCGGTCCTTCAGCCATCCTTAGGCGGCCTTCCTCCACTACTGATTATGACAGGTGGTGGCGAGATGTTGCGCGATGAGCAGATCTATCTTGCTCACAAGGCCGCGAATCCGGCAAACTACCCGCCGGCTGAAGTCTACTTGGATGTAAGCTCGGAAGCTCGGGACGTCCTCCACAAGTGGAAGCCCACAGACGTTCAACTGCAGGTTTGGGATGATCTTTGCCATGTTGCGCCTACACTCAGTTTCACCAGGCCCGCGAAGTACATGTACCGGTCGATAGCCCAATTCGGTGCTTGGGCCCTTGCGCGTGCCCAACAGACCGAGATTGAGATACCCGATGACGACGACGGTTCCACCACTTCCGCAGGATCTGACGCGGATACTGAATCTATCTCCCAAACTAAGCTCAACCGTGGAACAGTCGCCCCATTATATGGCAACGTCGACGATCAGTCCGTGTCTAAAGCTAAAGTTAAAGTTGGCAAAGCCGGTGACGCTCTTCCCGACTTCCTGAACCACATGGTCCGCCAGCGTGTTGATCGTCACGGCCACATATATGATCTGGCGCCAGCATCATTACTCCCTGCGGTTCAGATGCCGGTCAATGAGATTGGTGTCATCAAACCAGGCCCGGTACGTAAGTGGTTAATGGCCAAGGAGAAGTGGGATGTCAGGTTCGCAAAGGAAAAACAAAGAGTACAGAAACAACGGATGGATGAAATGGTTAAGGGATTTGAAGGCTTTGGGAGCGACGAAAGTCCCCCACCAAGCGCATTGGCTGGAAGAAGGATCCTGAATCCACCACAAACGGAGAAGAAGAAGATGAGTTGGGGAATGAGTCTTTGGAGTCTGTGGGGGAGTTCGCACGATGAGAAAGCCGTATGTCTTGTTAGGCTCCGCGAGATGGGACACTCTAACAGCTTCCATAGATCGCACGCGAGGAGAGAGCAGATAACGAAACGAGAGGGGCTGGCACCGCTACAGATCACGGGGTAGGCCCTCATACTCCAGAGAGCATAGACAACCAATCCCGCTCACGGTCTCGTCGTCGCACCGTCACAGACACCGGACAGACGAGAGATAATAGTGATCACGATCCCCGCGGGAGCACTTTTCTGGCTGAGTTGCTTCACTCAAGGGGAGGCTCCGATGAAACTAACTACCTTTCTCCTCCTATCGTCTCCCCTCAAGAATGAAAAAGCCCGGTGAACCCAACAATACGACATGACCTAAACGCCGATTCTCCGCCGAAGAAGCCTCTGTTGGTAAAGGAACCCCGCTCGTACCAACAGTGGCCGCCATTCCAATCAGAAGGCAATCAAAGACACACTCACCCATGCAGCGACAGCCAATCATGGCAAGAAAGCTGTAAAAGAAACAAGGTTAAAAAAGAAGGTATGGTGTCCTCCATTGGTACAATCATGCAGTTGCGAAAGGATCGTCTATTCTGTAAAACTAATCACGAAGCTTCAACAAACATGTATCCCTCATGCTGACTCTTCTCGATCCAGAAAAGTTCATTACACTTGATTCAATCCAAAACCGCCGAATCGAAGTTCTGCGTAGTGCTTTGGGGACTATTGCAATTTGAAGCTTTCCTCTATTGAGACTTGACTTGATGCCTCACAGTCACGTCACCACCTCAAAGACTGCAGTCTTGTCCAGCAGCAAAGGAAGTGGTATTGGTTTCGTATCATCGACACTCTCCTTGCCTGACCTGCCCTCGGCATTCAGCACGTCGTCCTTGGTTCCGTAGGTCCACCAAGCTATGGTAGCCTGCTCGTCGCCCAAGCGTATCTTGTACACCCGCCCTGACTCCAGGCCACTCGCATCGCCCTTGTCTACATATATAGGCTGTGCACCAGTGGCATCTTCTGGTGCCGGTGGGACAAGCCTAAGGGCGTGCTCGACACGGCACGGTATGCCAGGCTGCAGCTCAAGAAACATCGAGGCATTCTCTTGCCCTAGAAGGATGCCGCCATCGCCAAAATCATAGCACAGGTCGATATTTGCCCGTGGCGCAGGGACACCAGTATTTGCGTCGGTGAACGTAAAGCCGCCTTCGTAGAGTGCTTTCTCTGATGTGGACAGCAGAGTCATGAAGCTCAGGACAGTGACTGGACGTGGTGCGCGGAGTGTTGCAGTGAGGATGATGGAGAATGGAACGCTGCCGGACCTTGAAAGTGCCTTGGGGCAGACACTTAAACTGACATGAATCTCGGGTGTTGACCCTCGCGTTGTTGGCCAGAGCCAATTCAAAAGAGTAGTCATGGTTTAAGGATGGCAGCGGTGGGTATCAGAAGTGAACACACCCAACATTGTAGCTTTTACCCGCTTGAACCTTTCTGTAGTCATCGACAGCCCTACAAGTACTAACCTCGACGTCCAACATGAAGCTTGATGATGATTATGACGACTCGACGGAAACCATTAGTCGCCAAAATAAGCTTATGAATGTCAATGCTCACTGTTAGTTGTCGTGAAAGTAGATGCTCTTTTGGCCCCTTAACACCGTGTCCACTCCTGCTTAGGTACAACCGGGCGGCGGCGGGTGCGCGCAAGGCTACCACTTTCCCACGACTATATCCTTTCTCCATGTCATCATTCATCAGTCTCTACTCCCCACGATTCTAGCATCAACTTCTCGGCAAGTTGCGACAGGTCTTGTTCTCACTTACCTGCCGGTCATTCCATCTCATTTTGCTCGAATATAGAAACTAAAGTCGAACCCCGCGTGTTCAGACCAGTGCTTCTATAGCACGCAGTAATGTTCCGTCACCTCCTCAACATCCTCTGTCTTCCAGTCCTTCTGGTCATCATGTGCTTCCTGCCCCCCCAGGACACCAATCAGGAGCGAAATCACAAAATAAGACTCGAGAATGCCCCCAACCCCTTGCGTCTCAAGCATCGACGAGAACTCTCGACTGGCCCGAAGCCACGTCTCCAAGCAGACTCTCGCCTCCTACGACTACCGGCCGAGATCCGGTTGCAAATCTGGTACGAGGTCTTCGGCGGCGAGGTCCTGCACCTCGTCCAGTTACCGAAGCGCCTCGGCCATGTCCGCTGTTGCTCGACGCTCAATGCTACCGATGCCCCACGCAGCTGCATTCTCGACTATCGAGGGCCGGGACCCATCACGCAACCGGCGGATATCAAGTTGTCCAGCCTGGACCTGGCGCTGTTACAGTCCTGCCGCCAGATCTACACGGAAGCCGTCGATGTCATTTACGCCACCAATCTCTTCGATCTCGACGACGTCAGCACCCTGCTCTATCTCTCGCAGACCATCCGCCCGCAGCGATTGGCAGCCATCAAATATCTGCAGCTCACATGGGAATTGTTGTGGGCGCCCTTCTCTATCCCAGAGACGAAAGATCCGATATTGTTCCCGAACGACGACGCCACCTGGGTCACTTTCTGGCGTTTGATCGAGACGCAGATGCCTGGCTTGTTGGAGTTGACGTTCGTCGTTCAAGCGATGTACCCGAAAATGGACTGGAGTCTGGACGAGGGCTGGGTGCAGCCGCTGCTGCGTATTCGAGGGCTCAAGGAGTTTCGGCTGGAGCTGTCGTATCCAACCAACATGACGGTGGAGCTTCCGAATGAAACGTTTGAACCGTTTCGGCAGCGGTTGACGGAAATCATGTGTACTGCTGCCTGAGACGGTATCCCTGCGGTTGCAGAAGATATGGGCTGCGGAGAGACGGGTACGCCTGGTGTTGGTGCTGTTCCTGGCACTTCGCATTGCGTGGCCGACCTGTCAGATGGCTATCCTAGAAACGCTACTATACCAACTGGATTGCTTCTAGCTAGGGTCATGACCTAGACGAACCGTGTGCCTGAGATCTATACATGCAGCCCCTTACATCAAAATCTGAACTCAGCCTGCCCAGTCCAAGTTTGCAGTTGAGCAGCCGGCGAAAGTTGCTCTTACAGTATGAAGTTCGGGTTGTAAGAGTATAGGTCATAAGTCATTGCACAACCAAAATTTCAGCTGAGTCCAAATAAACCTTATAATTATTGGTACTCATGCCTATTATGGCTTAGTGCGAGGACTCAAGGTTGTGCCAAGACATTACTCAATTAGGCTTGATGTCAATCTTCTGAAAAGTTTTCCAGTTTATCTCCTTACACTTAGACCAGAAAAAAACACCTTCTCTAGCTCAAAACAAATTTTTGAAATAACTTCATCAGAACTGCACCAAATAAGCTTAAAATCTAGTCAGTAACTCTTCTCATTGTGCTTTATAACTTAATATAAATCATGATGTCAGAATTCTTATGATCAGTAATAAATGTGCAATTCTTCTCTTTATCAAAGCACATCACTCAATTAAAACATAAAGCAACTCAACTTTAGATCTTTATAAACTTAAAGATTAAGAAAGACAAGTTTAAAAAGATTCTTTAATGAATTTACATTGAACTCTTTGTCAGATCTGTTCAGAACTTTACAGAAAGAGTTCTGAATTAATCTGAAACAACTTAAATTATAGCTGATTTGAAAGCTCTACAACAAATCATAAACACAGTACAATACAACATCACAGTCACAAAGAACATTTTAAAAATTCTTATTAGCAGAAATTCTGCATTGCAATTCTTCATCATTACAGAATATAGATACACACACATTTGAGCTTAAATGACAGTAAATGCATCATTATTCTTAACAGCAGTGTTTTTTTCATCATTATTTAAAAAAAAAAGCATCATTACAGATCTTTTTACATTTAATGACTGCAGAATTGTCATCAAACTCACTGATACTGTTCTTATTGATTATTGATGCATTCTCTCATCAGTTACACTATGTAACTGCATTAACAGTTACATTCATGTCACTGCAGATCAAAACATCATCATTATTAAGATTGTAGCTGTTAAGTAACTGAAGTTAAATGACTTAACAATGTATGCATTCACAGTGACTGAAAAAGAGTTACTGCAGAATAACATTAAATAAATTATATCTTTAAAAGCAGACAGCAAGATAGTCATCATCATTTATGATGTCATTGTGCACAGTATACTGATATAGAGCATCAAAATGAAAGATCAGTGAGTCATAGTGATATGCATATAGACAGAAAATCATAAGATTGAAGTTAAAGAGAACATTTTAATTAATTATGTAAGATGACTGTGCAGCTCAAAATGAGTAACAGAATCTGTAATGATGAAATTTATAAATGCAGAACACATTAATCTGATGCTTCAAACTGAATTGATTTGAAACTCTGAGTATAAGAAGACAGAATTATATGATTGAGCTTGCTGCATTTAGAAATGTTTTAAGTGTCATAAGTATAATTACATAAGTGCTCAATGTGAGAATACTCAGAAATGCAGCATATATGCAGAGAGTCATAAATCTGAGAATTGCTTCTTTAAGAATCTAGAATTTAACATTAGAAAGTATGTAAACTGTAAAGATTCACACAAGATATGAGACAACAAGTGTTCTGAGTTTCAGAAAGAGACAGTGCACATGTAGATGATATATAACATTAAGCAGACTCAGTAATGAGTATTAACTTAAATATTAGTTATTAAACTTAAAGAAGTCACACTTTCAAAGACAGTCAATGATGAAGTCAGCAAGATTGACATCAATAGTTACAGTAAAAGCATTAACAGTGACAACAGAGACAACAGCAGCAGCAGTGACAATATTAATGAGAATGCAATACTTACATCACATACAATAATGAGTAGCAGTCATGAAATCATTAATGAGCTCTGCTTAACAATATTTAAGATTCTTACAAAAATTTCATCAATTCTGACATCAGTTCTGAAGACATTCATCAATGAAAATGAAAAGTAATCAGTATCATCTACAAAAACAGTGATTACAGATGCAAATTGAACTTCTTTAAGATTAGTGAATGAAAACAGATCTAAAAGAATTATAATTAGATCTTTAAAAATGTAAAAGATAGATGCAGCAGTAAAAACAGCAGTAAGTTATTGAAACATTAGATTCTCTGAGTGTCAGATAAATTTAAAAAACAGTTAAACAACAGAAATTGAAAGTGTCTCTGAGCAGAACTCAGTGAGCTTGCTGCTCATTAATTAAGATGATCTCATAGTAAATGTTATGAATATAGAGACAACATTAACTTAGAAGATCACAATAATGATAGAGTAATGTTAATACACTTAAACTTTGTCATCTTACAGTACAACACAATGAAGTTAAAAAACAAGATTATGACATCTCTGCTTCAGAATCTTATTATATAAGACTACAATAT
>JAABUJ010002571.1_pt1 | contig 22118 bp, 16 predicted proteins | sample 5559131 | NCBI WGS metagenome assembly JAABUJ01 (sample SAMN10711875, study PRJNA513366) | rock metagenome | isolation source: Antarctica rocks | place: Antarctica: Victoria Land, Mt New Zealand nord | collected 2016-01-07
CGAGGATGCCGAGCACGGCCAGCAGGGCGAGCACGCGGATGAACGGCGAGCCGAACCAGTCATCATCCTCGCCGCGGTCGAGCATGACCTGCATGCAGCCCAGGCCGATGGTGATCAGCGACAGGCCGATCACGTCGATCTTACGCGCCTTCTTGCCGGCCCAGGGCGGATCCTCCAGCACGGCCACCACCGCGGCCACAGTGGCCAGGCCGACGGGGATGTTGATGAAGAACACCCAGCGCCAGGAGTAGGTGTCGGTGAGCCAGCCGCCCAGCGTCGGGCCGATCACCGGGGCGACGATGGTGGCGATCGCGGTCAGCCCGAACGCCTTGCCCCGCTGCGCCGGAGGAAAGGTGTCGAGGATGATGGATTGCTGGCTGGGTTGCAGCCCGCCGCCGAAGAAGCCCTGCAGCAGGCGGAAGACCACCAGTTCGCCGAGGTTGGTCGAGATGCCGCACAGGAACGAGAACACGGTGAACATGAAGATGCAGGTGATGAAGTAGCGCTTGCGGCCGAACGTGTCCGACAGCCAGCCGGAGATGGTCAGCACGATGCCGTTGGCCACCAGGTAGGACGTGAGCGCCCAGGTGGCGTCGTCATACGAGGACGACAGCGAGCCCGCGATGTGGGGCAGCGAGACGTTGACGATGGTGGTGTCGAGCACCTCCATGAACGCGGCCAGCGTGACCACCACCGCGATCAGCCAGGGATTGTACTTGGGCTTCCAGTCCTTCTGCGCAGCCGCCTTGCCGCCGTCGCTCACTTCAGCTCCACCGTCGGCTCGACCGAGATGCCGAGCGGCAGCGGCCGCGTCGGGTCGAGGCCGCTGTCGATCACGATCTTGACCGGCACGCGCTGCACGATCTTGACGTAGTTGCCGGTGGCGTTCTCCGGCGGAAAGGCGGTGAACTTCGAGCCAGAGCCGAGCTGGATGCCATCGACGTGGCCGCGCAGCTTCAGCGTCGGGTAGGCGTCGACGCCGATGTTGACGTGCTGGCCGGGGCGCATCCGGGCGAGCTGGGTCTCCTTGAAGTTTGCGGTGACCCAGACCTCGGGCGAGACCAGCGACAGGATCTGCTGGGCTTGCTGCACGTAGTCGCCCTGGTTGACGTTGCGGTGGGTGATCCAGCCGTCCATCGGCGCGCGCACCGTGGTCCAGCCCAGGTTCAGTTCCGCCGTCGCCAGCGAGGCCTGCGCCTGCTGCACCGCCGCCGCGCGCTGCTTGCCGGTCGCGGTCTGCTGGCCGATGTTGGGCGCCACCGGCGTGGCCTGGGTGAGCGCGGCCTGCGCCTGCTCGACCTGCGCGTTTGCCTGGCCCAGGGCGGCGGTGCTGGCGTCCACGTCGGCCTGGGTGGTCGCCGCCCGATCGATGCGGTGCTGGCGGTTGTAGTCGGTCTGCGCCTTGAACTGGTTGGCCTTGGCGGCGTCGAGGTTGGCCCGCGCCTGCTGGAGCTGCGCGGGGAAGGTCACCTTGGCCACCTCGGTCGCCTGCTCCTGCCCCTTGACCTGCGCCTCGCCGGTGGCGAGTGCCGCCGCCGCTTGGTCGCGCGCCGCGATGTAGTCGCGCTGGTCGATCTGCAGGATCACCTGGCCCTGGTGGACGAACTCGTTGTCGTTGACCGCGAGCTTGACCACGTAGCCCGCGACGTGCGGCGCGATGGTGACGGCGCGGCCGTCCGTGTAGGCGTCGTCGGTGTCCTCCAGGTCCTTGTTCGACCACCAGTAGTAGAAACCGCCGCCGATCAGGAGCAGCAGCACCAGCACGACCCCGGCGCGGACGAACGGCCGCGCCTTCTTGCGGCGCTCGGCCTGTTCCGGGTCCTCGTCGTCGTCCTTCTTGTCGTCGTTCTTACCCGAGGCGCCCTTCTCGCCGGCGTCGTCGTCGCCGCCGTCATCGTCGCGCTTCCTGGCCGGAGCCTCGCGGGCGGGACGGTCCGCGTCAGCGCGGGCGGGTGGCTGTTGAGGCTGGCGGGCGGGATCGTGGTCGGGCTGCTCGCGCAGTGAGGTATCCCGCGCCGCAGAGTGCCGTTCGTCGCGCTCGCGCACATCGTCGCCCGGCTGCCTGTCCATCGCAACGCCTCCTCCGACCGCGGCGGCGCCCCCACCATCAGGGCACTGCCGGTCCCGAGCTGTCTGACCGATCGGTCAGAGACTTTGGAGCTCTAGCGGATTGGACCGGCGCAGGGAAGTCACTCTTCGCGAATGCGAAAGCCGCAGGGTCGGTCTGATACCGACGGCCCTGAATTTTGACATGCAGGGCCAGCAAGGCTGGGCTCTCCCTCCGCTGCCCTTCCAACGACCCAAGCGGGTCGTTGGAACCTTTGGGCAGCTACGCCCAGACCCGCCCCTGGCCCGGCTCAACTTAAGGAATGGATTCCAAAGGCCTATCTTTGGCGGATGAGGCAGAGCCTCAACCTTGCTCGCTTCACTGGTCACTTTAAAAGGCCGTTGGTATAGCCAGACCGTGCGACGCGGCGCCACGCCGACCGGAAGGCCTGGAGGGCTAGCGAGACGGAAGGGCATCGCCGCAGAACGGGGGAAGGTTCAGCGGGTCGTTGTTGGCCAGCGCCGCGCAGCCCTGGCGAATGCCGAGCACCAGTTGGTCGCAGGGCTGCTCCAGGCGGCAGATGGTGCCGGAATGGATCACCGCGGCGCATTGCACCGCGAGCGTCGAGGAGCGCTCGAACCCCACGGAGGCCAAGCAACTGCGCAGTTCGGCAGCCCCCGATGGGACGGCCGACATTCCCAGCACCACCAGCACCGCCGCGCACAGCCTCATCGGTCCAGCTCCCCTGCGGGGCGGAGGAGAACCGAAGGACGGCCGGGCCGCAAGGGCATCAAGGAAGAAAGCGGGGCCGGCTCCTGCTCCTTGACGTGAGCCGGGTCCGGGCCAGGGTGGCGGAGGGGTCACGCCGGCCGCCCGGGACGGAGGAGCGGAGGGCGACCCCGGCCCCGCCTGCCTCGGCTGGTCGTCGTCGACGGGCGCCGGTGTTGGGCCTGACGTCCTGTCCGTCCGGGTGCCCCGCCGCGCGGGTTGCCGGGCGTCCTGTCGTCCGTGACGTCCGGCGTACTGCCGCGCGGGACGGATCGGGGGGGTCCGGGGGGCCGGCGTCCTGCGCGGCGGGACGCCGTGGGGCATTTGGGGCAGGCCGGGACCGGAGCCCGCGGCCGCGTCGCTCGCGCCTGGGCCTCGCGGGCCCGGCATGGCACGCTGCCACCATGCGCCGCGTCGTGGTCATAGGTCCGCCGGGCAGCGGCAAGTCCACGCTCGCCCGGTCCCTCGGCGTCGCGTGCGGCCTGCCGGTGTTGCATCTCGACCACGCCTACTGGCGGCCGGGGTGGGTGCGCGCGCCGGCGGAGGCGTTTCGCGCCGAGGTGGGGCGGATCGCGGCCCTGCCCGCCTGGGTGATCGACGGCAACACCGGGGGCACGCTGGCGCCTCGCCTCGCGCGGGCGGATGCGGTCGTGTTCCTCGACCTGCCGCTCCGGCTCACCCTGCCGCGCGTGCTGCGGCGGGCTCTGCCCGGACCCGCCAGGGCGAGCCGCCCTGAACCGGCTCTCCTTAGAGGATGTCCCTGCTCGGTTCCGGAATGGCTGTTTGCGATCCGAGGCCGATGTTTCATCTGCTCGGACGGACAACCGGGTCTGGCCGGAAGCGGACGGTCCGATCTGGAGCGTGCTGGGCTGAAGAGCGGACGGCCAGACCGTGGACGCCATGGAGGCCCGGTCGTCCGCGATCGAGCGACTGGCGTGCCCCGCTACGTCGCCTTCGCCACCCTCGGGTCATAGGTCCACAGACGCACCTTGCGCGCGATGAGGGACGCGCTCGATGGATGCAGCGGGTTGACGAGGACGTTGGCCTCCTCGGGCACCACGACGGACGGGACGACGAGGATCGGCGCTCGCCTGCTGCGCGCCCATTCGGTGCCGAACCCGATGCTGGTCCGGCTCGCCGGGCGGGCGTCCCACCCGACCAGCTTCGTTGCAACGACCTCCTCGCGGGCGCCCCAGACATCGTCGGGGATGGCGACCTCGACCAGATAGCGGTTCAGCGGCAAGCCCCCCGCGTTCAGGTGGACGATTGTTTCCAGGCACGCGAGCGACCGGTTCTGGGCGGCATAGACGACCGATACGCCTTTCTCGTTCCAGCGGCCGCCGGTGAGCTTCGCACCGGCGCCCGTCATGTCGTCCGCCTCGCAGGTCGGCGCGTCGGTGGCGATCCGCCACACGGTCCGCGTCACGCGTAGGCGCCGCCCTGGATGCGGGCGAGACTGGCGGACACCAGGCTCTGGCCCTCGATGGTGTCCAGCATGTCGAGCGGACGTATGCCGCCCAGGGCCGCAAGCGGCTCGCTCAGCCACCGCGACAGCCATGCGGCCGCATCGAAGCCTTCCGGGTTGCCTGACTCCTCCACGATCGCCTGGATCTGGCCGATGAGACGTGCCACGCCGAGGACACGCTCGCTTTCCGCCGGGGGAAGCCTGCCGTTGTCCTTGACCTTGCGGTTCATGGTGGCCGGGGAGATGGCCAGGGCGCGGTATCCCACAGCCTGATTGACGGCAAGGTCCGCCAGGATGCGCTTGGCCTCGGAGGCAGGGATGCCCGTCTTGATCATGTCGATGCGCTGGACCGGCTCGGCCCTGAATACTCCGATGTAGGACATCGTTCCCGCGACCGGGAGGGAGACTCCCTGTCGGCGGGTGCGGGGTGCGGAACCGGGGTCATGGGCCAATGCGATGCTCTTTTGAGCAACGGATAAGCTCGAATGATCTAAGACGCGAGGAGTTTCGACGGACTCTGGCCGTGAGCGGACCGTCTGCTCTGGAGCGGGCAGAGCGAGAGGCGGACGCTCGGAGTGCGATACCATCTACCTGTTCCTGGCCGCTGTGCTCGCCGGGCATGGCGGCCCGCGCGGACCAGAAACGATGAACAGGTTGTCGAAGGCTTTCACACGCGGTTGAAGGCCGTTTCATCGGGCAGGCAGCAACCGTTGTGGATACTTCCGCTGCCATGTCTCGATTAGAAACTGCGCGACCGTACTAGCCGAGTGAACCGCTAATCGCGCAATCCTTGCGTCGATCCTCCGGAAGCCCCTCTCACGCCCATGGGCATCGCCCGCGTGCGTCCGCAGCGCGCCAATTCCCTGGATCACCGTGTTCAGCCCGCCCAGGATCGTCCGCACGTCGCCCGCGATGGCAGGCGCAAGGTCTTCGCGGCTAGGTGACAGGTCCAGCAGCTTAGTGACCGCCTTGTAGAGTCCCTGGATGTCGAGCTTCGCCGGCATTGCGGTCGGGTCCAGTTCAACGATGATCGACCGGCACACGCTCTCGATCACCGAGCACGCCGACGTCACCGCGCTCTCGGGATCGGCCCCGATGCCCTCCAGCGCGCGCTCCAGGTCCCGGTCTACCGTGTCGAAGTCAATCGTCTGCAGCGTGGTCGCCAAGGCCGAAAGCACAGGCGCTCCAGTCCGTGCCTGCATGAGCCTCACCGCGTTCCCGACGTGCCTCAGCTCAAGACCGTCCAGCACCAGGACATCGTTCAAGTAATCAAGGACCTGCCGCAGCTTCTCCGGCTCAGCGACGAAATCCCGCGGATCCGCAGCTCGCTCGATGATCGTCTTGAGAACGCCCTCTTCGCCGCGCTCCTGCACCCCAATAATGGCTTGCGTCAGCGCAGGCAGGCGTGACGACCCGGCAATTGTCAGGGACGCCCCGCACATTCGCACGAAGCTCTCGATCTGCGTGGCGGTCCGATAGATGCCAATCGAGTGCTGTCGTTTGCCCGTAGCGCTAGAAGCACCACCCGAGATGACCTGGACCAACGCCTCAAGCGTCTGCGGGGAGATGTTCACGGCGACCTCAGCATCTTCAATGCGAGGTTCACCGTGGCCAGCGCCGCCTCTAACTCCGTCAGATCAAGTGGCGGGCTCCCGTGGGCGTACTTATTCCGCAGCAAGCCATACGCTCCGGCAAGATAGTCCCGCATCGACTGGCGCTCTGCCGGATCCATTCGAGTCGTTAGCGTCGACTTCGTGCCATAGATCTGGTTGACCAGTTCGGGCCCATCCGTTCCCGGCTTTAGCTTGTACTTCGCCCGAAGCCGTTCCGTCAGGACCACAAAGGCCTGGCGGATCGCTGAGGGAAACTCTCGGGTGCGGATCAGGCCTTTAACCGCGTCTCGCAGCTCTTCGTCAAAGTACGCGAGGCTGCCACCCCAGCGCTTCAGGGCCTCTTTCGTGGCCGGGATGTTCTGCTCCCTAAACATTTCCAGGTCGCTCTCGCAGTTCACGGGCTCGCGGCATGCCAAGTAGTATTTAATGAAATGAGCTTTTCGGCCCCAATCCCCTAAACTTAGACCTGGTGGTAGATCGCGCTCGACTTCCTTGATTCGAGCTGTCAGCTCATCCGCCTCGACTTCGAGCCCGCTCGGCACAGGTTCGATCTTCATTCGTTTTTGTAACCGCTCACAGAAAGCGTCGAGACTCTCGATTTGCGCGATCACCTCCTCGACGTAGATCAACATGCAATCTTTCCGGTTGTTGCTCTACGATAGTAGAGACGCCTCCCGCTTAGCGGAAGCGGGCTCTGCTCGCTCCGCACACCGAGCCTCCAAGCGGCGCCTCGGTTGGGTAAGCGCGGGCTGCCTCTTACGAGAACATCCCTACACCCTCCCACCTCCCTCCGAACCGTGCATGCATCTTTCAATGCACGGCTTTCCACTCACGCTGACTGCCGGCCGTCCACTATGAGGGATTTGCAACCGGCCGCTGAACGTCCGGAGTGAAGCGCAGAGCTCGCATCGCCACGGATGATCAGAGACGGACGTCATTTGGCAGTGCCTCGAAGGGATCGTGTGCCGGCACCCCCAGCGGGGCGAAGTGACGCAAGTTCTGCGTCAGAACCACGTAGCCTGTGACGAGCGCCGCTGCGGCAATTGCAAGATCGGCCAGACCCGGGTCATGTCCTTGCCCACGCGCGTGATCCGCCAGGGCGCCAATCCGCCGAGCCGTCGTGACATCGATGGGAAGAATGCGATTGGCATACAGGTGCAGGACCGTCTCCAGCCAATCCGTCAAACGCCTGGCCTTGGCGTGAGCGCCAGTGCGACGACTCCGTGATATGCCGTCCTCCACTTCCGCGATGGTGATCACCGACAGGTAGAGACCGGCACTGTTCCGCTCCATCCAGTCCCGAAGCTTCTGCCTTGGGACGGTCTTGGTTGGCGCGGCTGCCGAGAGAACGTTGGTGTCGACGAGATACAAGGCTCAGAGATCGTTCTCGCGAAGGCTTCCACGGCGGTTCGGCAGGTCCTCTGGATCCAGACGAGCTTCCATGAGGAGCCGACCGAACGAGGGGACTTGCGACAAACGCTGCCACTCCTCGAAGCTGAGGATGACCGCCTCCGGTCGGCCGTGCCGGGTGATGATGGAGGGCTCGCCCTGTCTGGCCTGGTCGACCACCGCCGACAGCGTGGCCTTGGCATCGCGCAACTGGATTTCCTGCATCTAGCCCTCCGTGACCACAGTAGTCACAACTTACGGAAAGCCAAGCGGCGTCGCAAGTTCACGCATTGGCGGTCGGCCCTCATGGTCGGAAGCCTATCATCGTTCTGCAGATGGAAATCGACGTCGGCTTCCGGGGTGTCGGGACGCCCTTCTGAACGTCCGGGACGAGGCGCACACCGGCGGGCGCTCAACCGTCGATCCACGCCTGCCGTCCACCAAGCCCGGTCATTCCGGCAGCGATCAGGGACAACCTCTTAACGGAGGCCGGTCCAGGGCGGCTCGCCCTGGCGGAGTTTGAGGCAGAGCCTCAACCTTGCTTCCTTCAGTACTCGAACTGGTACTTGAGCCCGACGCTGCTGCCCGGGTCGTTGTCCGGGGTGATGCCGGTGGCCGGCGTGCCGCCGCCGGTGCCGATCGTGGTCTGCAGCTTCAGGCGGCGGGTGAGGTCGATCTGCACCTGCGCCTGGGTGCCGCCGCTGGTGCCCTGCTTGGCGCCGACGTAGACGCCCTTGGCAACGTAGCGACCGGCCTCGACGCTGGCGCCGTTGCCGGTGGCAGAGCTGCCGAGCGAGAGCCGGTCCAGCCCGAGGCCCTTGCGCACCCGCGACAGGGGGTCGACGCCGCCGCCGACGCCCGACAGGTCGGCGAGCGCGCCGGCGATGGCGGCGATCTGGAACGGGCTGAGCTGCTTGAGGCTCTGGCCGAACAGCAGGCGTGCCAGCACCTCGTCCTGCGGCAGCTCGGGATTGGACGACAGGCTGATCTTCGGCGCGTCCGCGTAGCCGCCGACCTTGAGGCTGGCCGTGACGTTGCCCGCGGTGCTGTCGGCCTGGAAGTCGAGCGTCGGGTCGATCCTGTTGTTGACGCCGGTGCCGTCGAAGCCGACCCGGCCGCGGCTGAACCGCAGCGTGGTGCCGGCCAGGCTGAACGTGCCGCGGCGCAGGTCGAAGCCGCCCGAGACCTGCGGCGCTGCGGAGGTGCCGCCGACGTGCAGCTTGCCGCCCAGCTCTGCGTCGAGGCCGTGGCCGCGCACGAAGACCTGGCTTGGCGCGTCCGCGGTGAGGTCGAGGCCGACCAGCAGCGCGGGGCCGGTGGCGGCGGGGGCCGGCTTGTCTCCGGGACGGATGACATCGAGCCTGGCGACGCTGGTGGGCAGGCTGTTGGGGACGTTGATCGAAGCGGAGCGGATGGTGACGGTGCCGCCGGCGTCGAGGCGGGTCTTCGCCGGGCCGCGCACATACAGGTCGGCGTCGAGCACGGCGGTCAGCAGGTCGCTCGACAGGGGGCGGGCGTTGGCGGCGCGGATGCGCAGGTCGACCGGCAGGCCCGGGGCGAGCACGCCCACCGTGCCGCTGGCGGTGATGGTGCCCTGTCCCGCCTTCGCCGACAGGCTGGCCAGGCGCAGCGTGTCGCCGGCGGCCTCGACCAGCGCGGTCACGTCGGTGAGGTGCACCCCCTGGGCGAAGTCCTGCACCTCGCCGCGGTCGAGGCGGATCGTGCCGGCGATGCGGGGTGCTGCGGCGGTGCCGGCCAGCGTGGTGTCGAGCGTGAGCTGGCCGAGCACGCGCCGCCCGCCCGCGGTCAGGATCGGGTCGGCCACCGCGAGGTCCACGGTGCCGCGCGCCGCCAGGGCGAGCGGGCCTGCGCCCAGCGGCGCCTGACCGGTCACGACGAGCCTGACCTTGGGGCCGGCGTCGAGGCGGGCGTCGAGCCGCGCGGCGCCCCCGGCGAGCTGCGCGGTGGCGGCCAGGGTGGCGGGCGGCAGGCTGGCGGCGGGGCCGGTGCGCAGGCGCATCCCGCTGGCGGCGAGCTTCACCGTGCCGGTGGGCGCCGCGGGCGTGCCGGCGAGGCGGGCGTCCAGGTCGATGCGCCCCTGGGCGTCGAGCGTGGGCGCGAACGGCTTTGCGAGCGCCGGCGTGACGTTGCGCACGCTCGCGGTGAGGTCGAGCGTCGGGCTCAGGCGGCCGGCGAGGTCGATCGTGGCGTCGCCGAGCGCCAGGCGCAGGCGGTCGACGGCGACGGCCGGGGCGAAGTTGAGCTTCGCGGGGGCGACAAGGCGGAGCTGCTCGCCCCTCGCCGTGGCGGCGAGGGCGCGAAGCATCACGGTCCTGGCGGGGAGGTCGAGCAGGGCCTGCGCCTGGGCCTGGGCGTCGCCGCCGGCGACGCCGTGCAGCGTCGTGGCGAGGCGCAGGGTGAGCGCGTCCTGCGGGCCGGTGGCGTCGAGCTGCGCGGTGCCGGTGATGGCGCCGGCCTGGAGGCCGGCGGCGTCCAGCTTCAGCGCGACCACCGGGCTGGCGACGGGGTTGTCCACGCGGCCGGTCACGGCGAGGCGGGCGACGCCGTTGGCGCCGAGGCCGAGGTCGCGGCCCTGCACGTCGATGCGGGCCTGCGGCGTGCCCCCGCCGCCCGGGGCCTGGGCAGGGGAAGCCCCCTGCCCAGGCGCCCCGCTGCCAGGCGCCCCGCTGCCAGGCGCCATGTCGATCTTCGCGGTCAGCGCGCCGCGCACCGCCTGGTGCAGCAGCGGCTCCAGGTCGGCGAGCCGGGTCATGCGCAGGTCCACCGTGCCCACCGGCAGCTTCGCGCCGGGCGGCAGGGTCACGTCGGCGCTGGCCTGGGCGCTCTTCCACTCCGCCTTGCGGATCGTGGCGTGCAGCGTGCCGTCGGGGCGCTTCTGCGCGGCGGCGTCGAGCGCGATCGGCGCCCCGTCGAAGCGGCCGGAGGCGGTGATGATGGCGTCGGGCGCGGCGGGCAGGCCGTGAGCCTCGACCGCGAGGTGCACCGGCCCGCGCGGCACGCCCTGCGCGGCGACGGTGCCGTCGGCGGTTGCGGTGACGGCGAGACCGCCGGGGATCGTCGGGACCGGAGCCGCGGATGAGGGGGCTTCGGGCGCTGGCGGCGGTGCAGGCCGCACCGTGCCTGCTTCCGTGGCCGGGGCGGTCGCGGTCGGAACGATGATCGGTGCTGTGGTCGGAGCGGCGGCCTGCCCCGGCAGCGTGCCCGACACGTGCCCCTTCGCGGCGACGTCGCCGGACAGCGTCGGGGCGAGCGCGGCCAGCTCGGCGAGCGCCACGGTCCAGTCCAGGTCCAGCACGCCCGCCCGTTCGGTGCCGTTCGCCGCGACGTGCAGCGCGCGGCCGTCCACCCTGGCGTGGTCCAGCGTGATGTCCGCGCCGTCGAGCACCGCTGCGACCGACAGCGCGCCGTCCTCGCCGATCAGCGCCGGCACCGGAGCCAGCCCGCCGGTGATCGCGACCGTGCCGTCGAGCCCGACCCGCATCGGCGGCGCGGGGGCGTTTTTCTCGGCGGAGGCGGCGGGGCGCGACACGGTGGCGTCCAGCGCCGCGCGACCCTGGATGTCCACGCCGCCCGCCGCCGCCAGCGGAGCCAGCGCCGGCAGCGTCAGGTGCACCGCCGCCGCGAGGTCGCCGCCGGTCCGCGCGGTACCGGATGCTGCGAGCAGCGGGTGCGACAGGGTGAACGCCACCGGGCGCGCCGGGTCGTCGAGCTGCACGTCGGCTGTGAGCAGCAGCGGTGCCGCCGCCAGCAGTTCCGGCTTCGGGCCGGGGATGTGCAGACCCGCGGCGCTGGCCCTGAGGCCGACATGGCCGCGGTCGCCATTCACGTCGGCGAGCAGCCGGCCCAGCGACGCGCCGCCCGCCTGCACGCCGGCGACGTCGAGGTGGCCGGTGGCCTCCGGCGTGGCGAACGGGCCGCGGCTGTGCGCCTGCAGCGACACGCCCTGCCAGGACACGCCGGGGGCCGGGGTCATCGCCGGGGCGGTGGCGCTCAGCGCGAGGTCGACGCTGCGGCCGGCAAGGTCGAGAGTGCCGTGCGCGTCGGCGCGCAGCTCGCCCGCCTGCAGGGCCAGCACCGTGGCCTCCGCGGTGCGCGGGCCGGACAGCGCGGCGTGCAGGGTGAGCGCGCCGAGGTCGGGCAGCTTCGCCACCGTGGACGCGAGCCCCCCGGGCGGCTCGGCGGCGTCGAGCGTGGCCTGGAGCGAATCGGGCCCGATGCGGCCGCTGGCCCTGTAGGTGCCGGGGCTGTCGATCCGGGTGACGCTCACGCTGCCGTCGCCCTCGCTGAGCGAGGCGAGGTGGGCGGCGCCGGCGATCTCGGCCACCGCGGCGACGCCGGCCACCGGCTGGCCCCCCGTTACCGCCTGGCCCAGGGTGAGGCGCAGCACGTGCAGGGAGGCCACGTCCACGCGCACCGGCAGGCTGAACGAGCCCGACGCGGGCTGCGCGGGGGCGGGCGCGGCGGGGGCCGGCAGGCGGTCAAGGCGCACAGCGTCCACGTCGAGGCGGTCGATCCAGGCGTCGCGCGACAGCAGGTGCCGTGGCGACCAGTCCAGCGCCAGGCGGTCCAGGCTCACCCACACGCCATCGGCGTCGCGCAGCTCGGCGTGGGCGAGGCGCAGCCGGTCGGGGAAGCGTCCGCCCAGGCCGTCGAGCACCACGGTGCCGCCGGTAAGCGCGTTCGCCTCGCGCTCGATCAGGCGGCGGCCCGGCGCGGTGTTGGCGACGACCAGGATCGTGGCGACGACCAGGACCGGGATCGCCACCAGCACCGCCACGATCCATGCGGCCACCCGCAGCGCGCGGCGCAGCAGGCCGCGTGGCGGCGCGGTGGCTGTGGATGAAGGAGCGGCGGGCCGCGGAGCGGGCGGGTCTGCGTCGGTCATCAGAATGCCTGCCCCAGGCCGATGTACAGCTCGAACGTGTCCCCGCCCGGCGGCTTGTTCAGCGGCACCGCGACGTCGAGGCGGATCGGGCCGATCGCCGTGTAGTAGCGTGCGCCGATGCCCGCGCCGACGCGCAGCGTGCCGCCGAACGGCGCCGGCGTGGCGTTGACCTGGCCGGCGTCGAGGAAGCCGACCGCGCCGATGTTGCCGACGATGCGCTGGCGCAACTCCACCGTGCCGGCGTCGATCGCGGCGCCTCCCGTGGGGACGGTGGTGCGGGGGAAGAACGGGCTCACGCCCTGGTACTGGTAGCCGCGCACCGTGGCCGAGCCGCCGCCGTAGAAGCGCTGATCGGGCGGCAGGGAGAACTGGCTGGCGGCGCCCTGGATGGTGCCGACCAGGGCGCGCAGGGCGATCACGCTGCGGCCAGGCCGCGTCAGGCCGAGGCTCGCCACGTCGAGGTAGGTCGAGGCGTTGGCCTGCAGGATCGCGAAGAACTGGCGGCGGCCGGCGAGGCTCGCCGTGGGGGTCGCGGTGAGCGCGCCGCGCACGCCGTGCGTGGGGTCGAGCAGCGGGTCGGCGAGCCCGGTCCTGTCGAACTGCGCCGAGACCGGCACGCCGGCCAGGGTGTAGCTGGTGGTCGTGCCGACCTGGGTGATCTGCTCCTGCTCCGCCTTGAGGCCGACGCTGCCGCTCCACACCGCGGAGAACTTGCGGCGCACCGTGCCGGCGGCGATCACCGCGGTCTGGTTGTAGGACAGCAGGTTCTGCTTGAGCGCCTCCAGGTCCAGCTCGCCGACCTGGTCGCGGCGGCCGAAATCGGGCTTGAGGAACTGGGCGCGGGCGTCGTAGGCGAGGCCCTTGACCGCGCTGCCGCCGCCGGTCGCGGTGGCCGACAGGTTGAGCTGCTCCGCGTTGCCGAACAGGTTGCGGTCGGACCAGCTCGCGGTCAGCTCGATGCCGAGGTCGGTGGAGTAGCCGACCTCCAGGCCCACTGCGTGGCGGCGGCGCTCCTGCAGGTCGAAGGTCAGGGGCAGTTGGCCGCCAGCGTCGAGCGTGGGCGCCGCGCGGACCTGCACGCCGGAGAACACGCCGGTCGCCGCCAGGTCGGTGCGCGCCGCCTCGATCCGGCTCGGCTGGTACAGCTCGCCCGGGTGGACCAGCAGGCGGCGGCGCACGAACGCCTCGGCCACTCCGCCCAGGCCGTCGAGCGCGATCGGGCCGATGTCGACGCGCGGGCCCTCGTCCACGGCGTAGTCGATCGACAGGGTGCGCGCGTCGGGGTGCAGGATCGCGACCGGGGCCGCGACCTTGGCCAGGGCGTGGCCGTCCTCCTGCAGCGCGGTAAGCACGCGGTCGCGCGCGGCGAGCACGTCGGACGCCACGGCGGGGTCTCCCGGCCTGAGCTTGAGCGCGTCGCGGGCGTGGGCGGGGACCTCGCCCTTCAGCGTCACCGCGCCGAGGTGGAACAGCGGGCCGGTGGCCACGCCGACCGCGACCGCGACGCTGCGGCCCGTCGGCAGGGCCGCGAGCCTCTCCGGCAGCGCGGGGTCGTCGGCGGTGAGGCCGTCGATGCGGATCGTGAGCGTGGCGCCGTAGTAGCCGAAGCTCTCCAGCGCGGTGGTCAGCCGCCCGGCGTCGGCCTTCGCGCGCGCGACGAGGGCGAACGGGCCGACCGGGGCGTTGGTGCGCAGCGACTGGAGCTGGGAGGAGCCGCTGATGGCGCCGTCGAGCGCGGCGTTGCCGGTCCTGGCGAAACTCACGGTGTAGGCGAGCGAATCCGCGGCGCGTGCCGGCGTCCCTTCGCCTGCCAGCGCCAGCAGGGAGGCGGTGGCCAGCACGGGCGCGGCCAGCCACCGCCACTGGGTCAGGGGCCGCCGGGCGGGGACGTCGGGACTCGGGGGCGGTGCCTGGCGCTCCATCCCGGGTCTGGTAGCTCATCCAGACCCCCCGCGCTGCCCTAAATCGTGCCCGGCCGGGGCTGGTCTGCGCGACTTGGCAGGAAGCAAGGCTGGGCTCTGCCCAGACCCGCCAAAGGCCAAGGCCTCTGGACACCGATTTACTTAAGTAGTGGATTCCAAAGGCGAGCCTTTGGCGGAGTTTGAGGCAGAGCCTCAACCTTGCTTCGCTCAGAACCCGTCCTTTTTCCGGGTCGGGTGGATGCAGGCCACGCCGCGCGAGCCGGAAGGCACGCTTCCCTTAAGGTGGCTGGGGTGGTTGGAATGGTCGGGCGCGCGACGATATGACGACAATGGTAAGGTTCACCTCGGCCCGGACCGGCAAGCTGCTGGCCTGTCTGTTCCTGCAGGTGGCGTTCCTGTTTGCCGCCGCGCCGGCGTCCGCTTCCCTCGGATCACCCTGCCATCACCACAGCCACGGCGCCCATGCCATGGTCGAGCACATGCCGGACCGGCGCGTCGAGGTAGACCACCACCATTCATCCCCGGCCTCCGACCATTGCGGCCATTGCCTGGCCTGCTGCCTGGGCGAGTGCACGGCCGCATGGCTGAGCCGCTTCGGTTCCATCGGGGTGGCCGCGGCCCTGTTCCGGACCGTGCGCTTCACGTCCGAGCCGACCTGGTGGTCCCTCGGGCAGAGCGCCCTGCCCCCCCTGCCTCCGCCCAGACGGATCGCCTGAGCCAGCCCTGACGCTGTTCAGACCGCCGGTTGTCCGCTGGACATGCCGGCCTCGATCCCTCGTGGCAGACGGACAGACCTCATCATGACCCACCGACATGGCCCGGGGCGCGGCGCGATCCCGCGCCGGCGCTTCGTGCAGGGCGCGGCCCTCGCGGGCGCGGCGCTCGCCGTCCCGGCACGCGCCCTGCGCGCCGCCCCCGGCTCCGGCGTTCCCGCGATGCTGAGCGGCCCGGACTTCGACCTCGCGATCGTCAGGACGCCGGTGAACATCACCGGGCGCCAGGCGATGGCGACGGGGGTGAACGACAGCGTGCCCGGCCCGATCCTGCGCTGGCGCGAGGGGGAGACGGTGACGCTGAACGTCAGCAACCATCTGCGCGTGCCCACCTCGATCCACTGGCACGGCATCCGCTCGCCGGCCGGCATGGACGGCGTGCCGGCGCTCAGCTTCGCTGGCATCATGCCGGGCGAGACCTTTTCCTACCGCATCCCGCTGCGCCAGAGCGGCACCTACTGGTATCACAGCCACTCGGGGTTCCAGGAGCAGACGGGCCTGTACGGCGCGATCATCGTCGAGCCGCGCGGCGGCTACGCGCAGCCGTTCGACCGCGAGTACGTGGTGCTGCTGTCGGACTGGTCGGACACCGACCCGGACGAGATCGTCAGCAACCTCAAGATGCAGAGCGACTACTACGACTTCCACCAGCGCACCGTCGGCACCTTCGTGGCCGACGCGCGCAGGGACGGGCTGCGCTCGGCGGTGGACGACCGCCTGGCGTGGGGCAGGATGCGCATGAGCCCGACCGACATCGCCGACGTCTCGGCCAGCGCCTACACCTACGTGCTCAACGGCCAGCCTCCGGGCGCCAACTGGACCGGGCTGTTCCGGCCGGGCGAGCGGGTGCGGCTGCGCTTCATCAACGGCGCGTCGATGACCTTCTTCGACGTGCGCATCCCCGGCTTGACGATGACCGTGGTGTCGGCGGACGGCAACGACGTGGAGCCGGTGGCGGTGGACGAGTTCCGCATCGGCGTGGCGGAGACCTACGACGTCATCGTGCAGCCCACGGCCGACGCCGCCTACACGATCTTCGCGCAGAGCGAGGACCGCACCGGCTACGCGCGCGGCACCCTGGCGACGCGCGCCGGCATGGCCGCGGCGATCCCGCCGATGGACCCCAGGCCGATGCGCTCCATGACCGACATGGGCATGTCCGGCATGGCCATGGGCGGCATGAAGATGGACGGCGAAAAGGCCGCCGGCGCCGGCGCGAAGATGTCGGGCATGGACATGCCCGGTGCGGGCAAGGGCGGCATGGACATGGACGGCATGAGCATGGGTTCCGACCCGATGCCCGGGATGCCGGCCAAAGGCCAGGGCTCCATGGCGGGCATGGCCGGGATAGACGGCATGACGCCCGAGAAGTCCGGCACGGGACACATGGGCACCACCAGGCCCGGGCGGCCCGGCATGTCCGGGACGGAGGGCGACCCGGTCGGCGCCAGGCTGGACGGCACCGTCAACGTCGACAATGTCGCCATGACGCCGATCGACCGGCTGTCGGAGCCGGGCGACGGGTTGCAGAACAACGGCCGGCGCGTGCTGACCTACGCCGACCTGCGCGCCACCCGGCCGGGAGCCGATCCGCGCCCGCCGTCGCGCGAGATCACGCTGCGCCTGACCGGCAACATGAACCGCTACATCTGGGGCTTCGACGGCAAGAAGTTCTCCCAAGCTGAGCCGATCCGCCTCAAGCTTGGCGAGCGGGTGCGTTTCACGCTCATCAACGACACGATGATGGAGCATCCGATCCACCTGCATGGCCTGTGGAGCGAGCTGGAGAACGGGCAGGGCGAGTACCGGCCCTACAAGCACACTATCATTGTCAAGCCGGGCGAGAAGCTGAGCTACCTGGTGACCGCCGACGAGGCCGGCATGTGGGCGTATCACTGCCACCTGCTCTACCACATGGAGATGGGCATGTTCCGTACGGTCGTCGTCGCGTGACGGCCGCCCGGACGACGGCATGGCTCGCCTGCCTTGCTAGCATGATCGGCGGCGCCGCCGCGCAGGCGCAGACTACGCCAGCGGGCGTCAAGGACGAGGTTCGCCTCGCCCCGCTAGACTACGTGGGCGGCATGCAGCCGGTGATGGACAACACGATCTTCACCCACGCCTTTCTCAACCAGTTCGAGGATCGCACCGACGGCGGCAACCACGAGTTCCGCTATGCCGGGCAGGCGTGGTCGGGCACCGACTACGACAAGCTGTGGATCAAGTCGGAAGGGCGGACCGACAGCCGCAGTCGCTTCACCGACGGCCAGCACGACTTCCTGTACGACCGCGCGCTCTCGACCTACTTCGACGTCCAGGCCGGCGTTCGCGTCGATCTGGACCGCGACGTCACCCGCACCTGGGCGGCGCTCGGCGTGCAGGGCCTGTCGCTGTACTTCTTCGACCTGGAGGCGACGGCCTACGTGGGCGACCGCGGCCGGTTCACGGCACGGGTGGAGAGCTTCTACGACATCCTGCTCACCAACCGGCTAATCCTGCAGCCGCAGATCGAGCTGAACTTCTACACCAAATCCGACGTCCAGCGCGGCTTCGGTTCGGGCCTGTCCGACCTCGATGCCGGGTTGCGGCTGCGCTACGAGTTCAGCCGCAAGCTCGCGCCCTACATCGGCGTCACCTACCTGGGAACTTTCGGCCAGGCGCAGAACTACGTGCGCGCACAGGGCGAGGTCGCCCGCGACGTGCGCTTCACCTTCGGCCTGCGCGCCTGGTTCTGACCGCTGCGGCCGCGACGTCGGGCGGGTGGCGCGCGAGGAGCCTTTGGCGGATGAGGCAGAGCCTCAGCCTTGCGTCATGCCAACGGCCATTTGCTTCGACCTGTCAGGAAGCAAGGCTCGGCTCTGCCCAGACCCGCCAGGGGGGAAGCCCCCCTGGACCGGCTTTACTTAAGTATCGGATTCCAAAGGCGAGCCTTTGGCGGAGTTTGAGGCAGAGCCTCAACCTTGCTTGCTTCCTGTGCCTGCCGCTTCGTGCGAGTTGCCGCTGGCGTCGCACGGCGTTACGAATGCGCAATGCAGGACCCACCAGGCCGGTCGCGCCAGCCGGTCGCGCCCGCCAATGCCAGTCTCGGCGACCCGCCCCGTCGTTCGCCTCCGGTCGCCTTCCGGTGCCTCGGCCATGCGTCGGGGCACGACGCCGCCCCGCCGCTGCGCGCCACGCCGCGCCCGGTGCAGGCCGGGCTGCGCCTCGCCCTGGTGGTCGCCTGGACGCTCGCGGGCTGCGTCGCGCAGTCGGTGCTGCTGGCGTTGCCGGGCCGCGGCAAGGTAGTGTTCGCCCGCGTGTTCTGGGCGGTCGTGGCGCGGCTCGTGGGCGTGGAGGTGCGCGTGGTCGGCGACGTGGCGCGCGCGGCCGGGCGGCCGGTGGTGTTCGCGGCGAACCACAGCTCCTGGCTCGACATCCCGGTGCTCGGCGGGCGGCTGGAGGCGTGCTTCGTGTCCAAGGCCGACGTGGCGCGCTGGCCGGGCATCGGCACCGTGGCGCGGCTGGGCCGCACCGTGTTCGTCAGCCGCCGGCGCTCGGAGACCGGGCGCGAGCGCGACGACCTGCTGGGGCGGCTGGCGGCGGGCGACAACCTGCTGCTGTTCCCGGAGGGCACCAGTTCGGACGGGACGCGGGTGCTGCCGTTCCACTCGGCGTTCTTCGCCGCGGTGGGGGCGGGGCAGGGGGGCGGGGCGGGGCCGCTCGTGCAGCCGGTGTCGGTGGTGTACGACCGGCTGGGCGGGCTGCCGGTCGGGCGGGCGGGGCGGTCGCTGTTCGCGTGGTACGGCGGCATGGACCTGGCGCCGCACGCCTGGCGGCTGCTGCAATGCCGGGGGATGCGGGCGACGGTGTGGCTGCACCCGCCGCTGGACCCGGGGCAGTTCGCGTCGCGCAAGGTGCTGGCGCAGGCGGCGTGGGCGCAGGTCGCCGACGGCGCGGCGCGGCTGCGGCAGAACCGGGCGGCGGGGTAGCGGACGGCCGGCGCCGGTCAAGCAAGGTTGAGGCTCTGCCTCAAACTCCGCCAAAGGCAGGCCTTTGGAATCCACTACTTAAGAAAGCCGGTCCAGGGGGGCTTTCCCCCTGGCGGGTCTGGGCGTAGCTGCCAAAGGTTCCGACGATCCGCTTGGATCGTTGGAATGGCAGCGGAGGGAGAGCCCAGCCTTGCTGTCTGCCCTGTCGCGCCCTCAGGGCACGTGCCGGCCCTTCCGCGCCGCCACCGCGCGGTGGACCCTGCGGCACAGTGGCAGCCAGTAAGGCGTGAACTGCGTCGCCTCGCCCGGTGTGCAGAGGCGGTCGAGGCGGCCTTCCAGCAGGGTCGGCCCGTGCCAGTCCAGGGTGCCGGGCGGGTGGTCGTCGTCCGACGCGCTGGCCCAGAAGGTGACGGCGCCGCCGAGGCGCGCCACCCGCTCGGCCACCGGCGCCACCTGGTCGAGGCGCAGGCCGGCGCCGGCGCTGCTCTTGACCACGAAGATCTTGTCGCCGTCCTCGAGGTCTTCCAGCAGCTTGCGTCGGCAGAATGTCAGGCGTGCGACCTCGCGCGCGATCAGCGTGTCGCGCTCCATCTCCCAGGAGTTGACGAAGGTATGGTACACGTAGCGGTAGCGGTTCTGCACGATCATGTACTCGCCAAGGCCGCGCCCGCCCAGGATCGAGGTGCCCAGCTCGGCGGGGTCGTCGATGCCGGCGAACCCCGCGGCCAGCGCCTCGTCGAGGCGGTGCAGGCGGATGCCGCCGAAACGCAGCAGGCTGAGCGGTTCGGCGCCGGCCGCGCGCTGGGCGAAGCCGAACTCGCAGTCGTCGCCCAGGCTCTCGAAGCCCATCATCAGCGCGGCGTCGTCGATGCCGACGATCGGCGGCTCGATGACGTCGGCGGGCGGCATGCGCGCGGAGAACGAGATCCATGCCAGCGAGAAGGACAGCTCGCGCCGGTCCTCGCTGTGGCCGCCGGCGGCGGGGCTGCTGTGATGGCGCGGGAGGAATGCCAGTTCGGTTCGGCCGTGCCCGTCCAGCATCGCCGCGTCGAGCCGAAGCACCAGCGGGTCCTCGTGGGACAGCTCCTGCTCGCCCAGGTCGGCGCCGTTGCACAGGACGCGCAGCGCCTGGAGGCGCCCGCCCGGCTCGTAGCCCTGGACATTCAGGGTAGCGGTGTAGCCGTCCGGCATCGGCACCAGCCTGGGTAGCACCAGGGTACTGCGCGGGCCCACGGCCCAGGTGCGGTCCCCCTCCGGGTCGGACCAGCCCTCACCCAGGGAGTCGAATCCGGGATGGCCGATGGCGAACACGATGACGATGCGACCCACTCCGCTGCGGCCCGTCCGGGCGTTCGGGACCACGACGCTTTTGCACCAGAATGCCTGGGCAGGCCAAGCGTGGTTGTGCAAGCGGGCGTATGACGAAAGCCAGAAGCTCCACCCCGGACTCCACCGAAGGTCCTGTGCCTGAGAGCAGCTTGCCGAAGGGATGGAGCCCAGGAAGCTTCGGCCTGCGGACCCAGGCGGAGCCCGGTCCCGCCTGCTGCCTTGCGGACCGACACGGGCCTTTACCGACACGGGTCTTTGGTGAATCACTTGACACCGTGCCGGTGTGTCCTGCGACACTCTGCTCCACCGGAACAGGACAAGCGCCGCTGCGGCACGTCGTCTCCAGGGTTGACTCGCTCCCGAGCCGTCCCGACTCCTCATCCCGTTCGCGCCGGGCTCCTCCGGGCGGGTCCGGAATACCGCGCCGATGACCGCTCCGACCACCGAAGCACTTTCCAGCCAAGCCCCAACCCTGGGCGACGGGCAGGGGCCGCGCTCCAACCGGCGCCGGCTGCACGTCATCACCTGGGGCTGCCAGATGAACGTGTACGACAGCCTGCGGATGGCGGACGTGCTGGCGCCGGTCGGCTATGGGCCGGCGGATGGGCCGGACGACGCGGACATGATCGTGCTCAACACCTGCCACATCCGCGACCGGGCGGCGGAGAAGGTGTTCTCCGAGCTGGGGCGGCTGCGGCTGGTCAAGCAGGCGCGGGCGGAGCGGGGGCTGGGCACCATCCTCGCGGTGGCCGGCTGCGTGGCGCAGGCGGAGGGGTCGCAGATCCTGGCGCGGGCGCCCTACGTGGACATCGTGCTCGGGCCGCAGACCTACCACCGGCTGCCGGAGATGGTGGCGCGGGCCACGCGGGCGGCGGGCGCGGTGGTCGAGACCGACTTCCCGGCGGAGCAGAAGTTCGACTTCCTGCCGGATGCCGCGGCGCCGCAGGGGATCACGGCGTTCCTGACGGTGCAGGAAGGCTGCGACAAGTTCTGCTCGTTCTGCGTGGTGCCCTACACGCGCGGGGCGGAGGCGAGCCGGCCGGCGGCCTCGGTGCTGGCGGAGGCGCGGCGCCTGGTGGCGCAGGGCACGCGCGAGATCACCCTGCTCGGGCAGAACGTCAACGCGTATCACGGCGAGGCGCCGGAAGGGGGCACGTGGGGGCTGGCGCGGCTGCTGCGCGCGCTGGCGGAAATCCCGGGGCTGGCGCGGCTGCGCTACACCACGTCGCACCCGCGCGACATGGTGGGAGACGCAGGGACGGAGGACTGCCTGATCGGCGCGCATCGGGACCTGCCGCAGCTCATGCCGTTCCTGCATCTGCCGGTGCAGTCGGGGTCGGATCGGGTGCTGGCGGCGATGAACCGGCGGCATACGGCGGACGATTACCTCAGGCTGGTGGACCGGCTGCGGGCGGCGCGGCCGGACCTCGCGCTGTCGTCGGACTTCATCGTGGGCCACCCCGGCGAGAGCGACGCGGACTTTGCTGCGACGCTGCGGCTGGTCGAGGCGGTGGGGTTCGCGCAGGCGTTCAGCTTCAAGTACTCGCCCAGGCCTGGGACGCCGGCGGCGGGCGCGCCGCAGCAGGTGCCGGAAGCGGTGCGCGACGAGCGGCTGCAGTCGCTGCAGGCGCTGCTGCGGACGCAGCAGGCGGGGTTCAACGCGGCCTGCGCTGGCCGGCGCCTGCCGGTGCTGTTCACCGGGGCGGGGCGCCATCCCGGCCAGGTGTCGGGGCGCTCGCCCTACCTGCAGCCGGTGCACCTGTCCGGGCCGATGTCGCTCGTCGGTCACGTGGTGGAGGTGCAGATCGAGGCGGGGCACCCCAACTCGCTTCTGGGACGGCCGGTCGATGTCGCGGGGGCGTCCCGCCCGCCCGCGGACGCCTTGCGAGGATGTGCGGACGCCGTGCCTGCCAATCCCACTCCCAACCAGGAGAGAGC
>JAABUJ010002572.1_pt1 | contig 22115 bp, 27 predicted proteins | sample 5559131 | NCBI WGS metagenome assembly JAABUJ01 (sample SAMN10711875, study PRJNA513366) | rock metagenome | isolation source: Antarctica rocks | place: Antarctica: Victoria Land, Mt New Zealand nord | collected 2016-01-07
GACGCGCGCACGGGTGTCAGTGGCGAGATCGCAGGGCAAGAGGGGCCGACGGCGGCGGGAAGGGCGTCCTGGTCGAGGGGCAGGCGCGGGAGGAGGGCGGCGAGGACGACGGCGGCGGCGGCGCGCGCGGACATGGTGGAGGGGAGGTGGAGGGGAGGTCGCGGCGCAGGCGCGCGGCGAGGTGGCGCTGGGCCAACAGGCGAGCGCGGCGGCCGGTGCGGATCACCTGGGCTAAGTCGCGCTCTTGAGCGGAAGTGAGCACGGCGGGGGCGGTGTCGGGCGCGGGTGGCGGGATCATACGGACTCCTGTGTGGTCCGGGGTCTCTCCCCAGAGCGTACCAGGCTGGCCCGCGCGCCTGGTGGTTTATGGGGATAAGGGGCGTGTCGGGGAACCACCCGTGGTCCTACGCTGCGCGACCGATGATCCCCTCTCCCCACCCCGCCGGCGGGGCCGGGGCGGCGATCGCGACCACGCGCGCTCACCCGCCCGGTCCCGTCGGCGGGAAGAGATCGAGGCCGGCTTTAGCGGCGGCGCGGGCGAGGGCGAGGCGGAAGAAGGGGTCGGCGAGGGCGACGGGGAGGCCGGGGAGGACGCGCACGTAGACCTGGGCCTGGCCGGCGCGGATCAGGCGGCGCAGCAGGTGGGCGCCGTGGCACACCGGGGCGTTGGGGCTGTCCTCACAGGCGTGCCAGCACCGCCCCTCTGTGTTTCAAGGCGGCGACGCGTCGGGCCCGTGGACGCACACTGGGCACCGATATCTTGAAAGATGTTACTACTAACAAAATGCTGTTACATAGGTCCGCTGGCGGCTGTAACCAGCGGACCAGTTGGGTGTGGTCAACACAGTAGCCTATCGCTGTCTCGCGGCCACGTTCGCGGGGCTCATGCACAGGCGACATTTGACGCGTCGCGGCTAGAACCCGTGTGCCCGTCGTGCATGGTCGGTTAACGCAGGGCGCATGGCGCGGATAGCGCGCGGGTCAGACAGTGGACATTCTAGACGACGTGGGGAGGTGCGCGTCAACCTGGAGCCATGTCGCGATGGTGGCGCCGCGTGTCCCTCGTTAGGCGCGCTTCCAGATCATCCATCCCTGCGGGGCAGCCACGTCCGACGGGACGTCCTGGGGCAGGGACGGAGCGAGCACCGCCGCTGACGCCTCAGCGTCAGGCGTAGGCCGCTTGGCCAGCACCCGACCCAGCACCACGCCGATGATCAGCCCGCCGACGAGGCCAGCGGCCAGCACGGCGCTCCAGCCTGGCAAGCGACGTGTCATCCTATCCCTCCCAGCCGCGGTCCGCGGGTCGGCCTGTCCCTCCGTCCCCACGGTATCTGTTGTCCCCGTCTCTATTCTCCCTGCCCGGTCTCCTTTCACGCGTGCGCCGACACGGGTGATCACCGTTGTCGTGCGCGCGCCGGCACCGCCGGTCACGCGTTTCGCTGTCGCACGGGCGTTCCTGACCACCTGATTCACCTTTCCGACTGTGGCCTCCCGCGCCGTCTCGGTCGCTTGGGCGACGGCGTGTTCGGCCGTCGCGCGCGCCGTCTCCTTCGCTTGCTCCATGAGGCGCTGCGGGTTGAGCCGCTCCTCAATGGCGTCGACCGTCGCGCTCAAATCCTCCTGGGTGTGCTCAATCTCCCCCCGCAGTTCGTCCGCCGTGGCGTCCGCGTCGCTCATCGCTTCTCCCCTTTGACGGCGGCGACATCCCCTTTGAGCGTGTCCAGGGTCTGTTGCGGCGCCATATGTGTCTGCTTGAGGGCGGCCAGCCCCTTGGACATGAGCGCGCCGCCCGCGCCCGCCACCACCACGCCGACGATCGCGGCGGCGAGCCACCAGGGCAGCACGAGCGCCAGGGCGAGGATGATCGCGGCCAGGATCGCAAGGAGCCCGGCATAGGCCACCGCCCCCCCCACGGCTAGGAACGCGACATCTTTGCCGACCTCTGTCGCCGTCTGGGTCAACTCGGTCTTGGCGAGCGCCACTTCTTGGCGGACCAGCGTACTCGTCTCGTGCGAGAGGTCTCCGAACAACTCGCCCAACGACCGGTCGTCTCTACGTGTCTGCATCACCTCTCCTCTTGTCCCGCACGACGCCTCCTTCAGCACGCCTGAACGGCGTCAGCGGCCCCGGTAGCCAGTGCCAGCGGCCGCCTGTCCTGTGCGCATCACGCGGGAGCCTACGGCGCATAAACCATGCCACCGTCCACCACACCACGTCCCGCGTGCGACGGCAACACCGCGCCGGCCCGGCTCACGTCCTCCGCTTGCTGTGATGTGCGCGCTATGGCCGCGTCATCAATGATGCGACAACTCATCGTCATTCCTCGTCAGTAGTCGGAGGGCCGGCGTCCTGGCGCCGGGAACGCCCACGCCACCAACCCGCGGCCGCGCGGCGGTCCCGGTCCGCAGCAGCGGCATACCAAGGGGCAGGATTGCGCGCCGGCTCACGCTGTTGACGACCAGCGCCCCGGCCGTGTAGACGGCGCTGACCGCGGCGAGCAGGCCGGCCCAGCCGCCCGCGCGGATCAGCGTGGACGCCCCCGCCGCGAGGTCGCCCGCCCCCACCAAGCCATACATCAGGGCTAGGAAGAAGAACACGCCGACGAGGGCCATGCTCTGCCACAGAGCCGCGACCATGAGCTGCGCCGCGATGAGGGCGAATGAGGCGAAGACGAGGCCCGTCACACCCAGACCGGCGCCCGATCCGGTGAGCACTCCCGCCTGCGTGAGCTAGAGGTCCAGGGCGACGGTGGCGTTGAAGGCGCCGACGCAGCCGAAGGCGGTGCCAAAGAAGGGATCGCCCTGGCCGTAGCTCCCCCGCATGGCCAGAAACGGGGCGACGCCACCGCAGGTGAACAGGACGGCCGCGGCAATCAGCACGGTACCTAGGGGCAACCAGCCGGCCAGGACGGCGCTCAGGGTACAGGTACCGCTGGCGATGCCGAGCAAGCCGAGGGCCGCAGGCGCGTCGGCGCGTCGGTTCGCCCGGTGGATCAACACACGCGGCCTCTGAGAGTGCGGTGGTCCCGCGGGAGGCCGGCTGTTAATGGTGGTCATCGGCGATCTCCTTTCTCGTATGAACGACCGTCCTGATCCACAGACGTGTCCGTGGCGTCGTTGGACACGCGTCAGGGGGCGACACCCAGGTGGACAAGCAGGGCGAGCAGGGCGTCGAGGTCGAACGGCTTGGCGAGTACCGCGCAGCCCGGACGATCGAGGATAGCGCCCTGCTCCCGTATGGCCCGCAGATCGCCCGAGCAGACCAGCACGGGCACGGTCCGCAGCACCGGGTCCGTCCGTAGCTGCATCAGGAGCGCCCAGCCACCGTGTGGGGGCGGCAGTCGGAGGTCCAGGATCAGGGCGTCCGGGGGATGGTCGCCCAATGCCGGCAGCGCCGCCGCGCTATCGGCGAACACCAGCGGCTCGTAGCCCTCGTCGGCGAGCACCTCGGCCAGCAGATCCCGGATCGCCCCGTCGTCGTCGATCACCGCGACCCGTCGCGCCATTGCCCCTCCTTGTGCGGCCCTGAGACACACAAGGTGTCGTGGGACTTGTGCGGGACTTGTGTTGGTCCTGCTATCACCTAGAAAATAGCATGGGGCACCCGCTACTCCGCCGGGTGGCTGCCCGCGTCGCGCAACACCCGCACCTGCTGATAGCGGCCGGCGCGTGTGCGCAGCCAACTATCGGTCAGGCAGAGGACGTACAGGAGTCGGTCGTCGTAGCGCGCGATCCGACGGGTGTGCGCGTGCGGGGTCAACGTGAAGGGGGTCGCGCACAGGGCGCACACGACCGGCACGACCGGCACGACCGTCACTCGTCTTTCCATTGGGCCTCTCGCTCCTTATCTCCCTTCATAATCATCCTTCGTAGGCGCCCTCCCGCCTATACCATAGCTGGGCGCGCCGACTCCAGGGACACCACCAGCGGTGACGTTTCTGCCCCGGGCCGATCAGCTCGCTGCGCAGTACGGCGACCAGCCAGTCGGCCACCGCCGCCCGCTCTTCGGCGGCCAGCGCCCGTTCCTCGGCCGCGACGGCGCGGGCCTCGGCCTGGAGCCGCCCGGCCCGCTCCACCGCCACGTCGGCCCGGCTCACGTCCTCCGCCTGCTGCGACGGGCACGCGCTGACCACGTCATGGATGCGGCTGTCACTCATCTGCGATATCCTTTCGTGGTACGCGCCACCGTCGCACGAGACACGCGGCCGACTCGCCACGCGCTGTGTCTCCTTCGCCAGCAGTCCGGGCGCGGCGCGCCCCGTGCGGCGCCGGCCCACCTGCACCGCGTGTCCGGCCTGTGCGCTGGTGACGAGAGGCGAAGGTATGAACGTGGAGCGCGCGACGCCGGCAGCCCCCTCAGCCACGGGCTCCCGGCGGTGGCCCGTTTCCGTTCCATGCTCTCGCCCCTCGTCAGCGCGTCCGCGGAGCGGGCCACTGATGCGCGTTCACGGCATCAGTGGCCCGCCCGTGGCTCAGAGGTTTTGCGGCGTGTCCCGGCGCCATCGCCGCGGCTCCCACTTTGGAAGCACTCGTGCGAGGGCGAGCCGCCCGTCGTAGGTGGTGCGGATTCCTCCTCCATTGGTCGAACTGGGGCCGTTGCCGCGCGGCCGATGGGCGTTGACCCTGGGGTATCTGCCGCGGCGGCGCTCACGCGGTCGCGGGTGATCATGACGCCGGCAGGCCGTCCGGTGATCCTCCACGCGTCGTCCCGCAGGCCCAGCAGCATCGCCACCCGCGACGCTCGTTGGCGCTAGCGCCGTTTCTTGTTCTGCTGGCGGCCCTGATTGTCCGCTCCATGCGTCTCATCCGCGCCCTCGACGGTGACGCGCTCCTTGCGCACGGTATCGGAGACCTGCTGCTGCTCCGTGACGCCCTGCTTGTGCAGGCGCACCTCTTCGGTCTCATGGACTTGCTTGCCCACGACGGCCTGCTCGCCCATCACCGGCACGTCGATGTTCTGGTCCTGGAAAGCATTCTGGAGGTCGGCCTGGCTCGCCTGCCCCGTCACGGGGACCCGCTCGACCGTGACCTCCTCGTGCCGCAGCGTCACCGGGACGCTTTCCTGCTCCTGCACCACATCCTTGTGCACGCGGACGTCGCCAATCTGCTCCTGCCGCTTGCCGACGACCAACTCCTCCTCGTACACCGGGACGTTGAGGGTATCGTCGGTCCGGGCCGCGGGCTTTGCCTGACGGCGGCCCGTCGTCGCTGGTGGGGGCGTGGCCTGCGCGCGCGTGGTCGTGGTCTCGGCCACCGGCATGGTCTGCGCATAGCTGTCGTCGCGTACCGCGCCGCCTGTTCCAACCGTGGGCGGGTTAGCGTAGCGGTCGTCCTGCAGGTCGTCCTTGTGTAGGCTCAGATGCACGCTGCCGTCGGCGTCGGTGCCCTGGACGGCGTCCGTGGGGATGTAGAGGTCCTTGTGGAAGAAGGTCCCCTTCTGCACCACGAGGTAGCCGCCCTCCGGGTCGTACGCCTGTATCGTGCCGATCTTCTCGCCGCCTGTGTCATAGACCGTCGCGTCCTGGTAGAATTGCTGTCCCGTCATCGGTCCGTTCTCCTTATTATCGTCCCTGTTCATGCCCATTAGGGTCTATCGACCGCCCCACGTCGGACCTTCCGCTCGCCCGTCAGGCGGCGTCGGTCCTAGTCAGCAGCGGTCGCCCGCGCGCCATGTGGGGTGTGGCGCATGCCGATGGTCCCGCCCAGCGCGCTCGCCACCAGGCCCACCACCAGCCCGATCACGGTACCCCACGCCGTCGTCTTCGTCGTGTCCGCGACCTGTTGCGCCTGCGCCGGCGTCGGGTTGCGCGCCGCCCCCGTCGCCGTGGCGCCGCGTTGGCCCAGGTTGAGGCCCAACCCATGGGCGATGCCGCCCGCGTTGCCGATGAGCGCCCCCAGGCCCTGTGTGGCCAGCCACAGCAAGATGGGTAGCGCCCGCAGGAAGACGAGTGCGCCGTTGAGGGCGGCCCCGCCGCGCTCATGCACCGCCGCCGTGCGCCCCGCGACGTAGCCGCCGATCAGGAACGCGATGAGCGCGCTGAGCCCTGCCCAGAGCGCGGAGTACGGCCCCGCGTTGGCGTTGACACCTCCCTGGACCGCCGCTCCCGCGTTCACGGTCGAGGCACCGATGGCGAGCCCCAAGAGGCTGAGCACCAGCAGCGCGCAGAACGCGGCGAGCAGGCCGGCCCAGATCGCCCCCCAGCGCACCCGGTCGGACGGGATGTTCATCACCTGCGACACATTACGCACCGTCGTGTTGTCGGATGTATTCGCCATGTGCTGTCTCTTTATCCTCCCCCTCCCAATCCACGGGTGTCCCCTCGCCGCAGCCCCATCGTCCGGGTCCCGGATCACCCACGCGGTCGAGCGCGCGTGTTTTGCCGGCGCCCAGACCCGCGCCACCACTCCACTGACGCCTGACCGTTTTGGCGCTCCTATGAGGTAAACACGCCGCGCCCCTGAAAAGTGACGCGACGGGTAACCGTACCTTTCCGCGCGGGGGCGGGTTTTCTATACTGGGGGGACGCCGGGCGCGGTGCCGCCCGGAGAGGAGGACCGACGCGCCTGGAAGCCGAGCCTGACCTGATCGCGCGGGCACGCCACGACCGTGCCGCCTTCGCCGCGCTCTACGACCTCTACGTGGCGCGGGTCTACGCGTTCTGCGCCGTCCACAGCGCGAGCCGCGAGGAGGCCGAGGACCTGACGGCGCAGACGTTCGAGCGCGCGCTGGGCGCGATCGGCCGCTACGAGGAGCGCGGTGCGCCCTTCTCGGCATGGCTGCTGCGCATCGCCGCCAACGCCGCGGCCAACCGCGCGCGCCGGCCCGCCGCCATCCCCCTCCACGCGGAACGCTCCGACGGGACGACACGCGCCCGCGCGGACGAGACGGCGGTGGACGAGGCGGCGGAGGAGTGGGTCGGGGAGTGGCTGTGCGCCGACTGGATTGAGGAGCACCTGGCGGCGCTCCCCGCCGACGGGCAGCGGGTGGTGCAACTGCGCTTCTACGACGACCTCAGCTTCGACGCCGTGGCGGCCGCGATGGGCCGGAGCGAAGGGGCCGTCAAGCAATTGCTGCGGCGAACGCTCACGGCGCTACGCGCGCGGATACAGGAGGAGGACCGGCGCGATGGGTACGCGTGAGGACGACGGCCGCCCCACCGAGGCGGCGCTGGAACGAACGCTGACGGCGGTGGGACCGCTGCTGCGGCGGCGCGCGCGGGTGGGCGCGCCCCACCCGGCGTTCGTCGGGACGTTGCGCGGGCGCCTGCTGGCGACGGGGACGACGCCGGACCCCGCGTTCGTGCGCGCCCTGCGCGTCCGTCTCGGGAGGGCGGTGGACGACGCGGCACGCGCGGGTCGCCGCCGCCGGCAACGACGGATCGTGGGGACCGCGCTCGCTGCCTCGGCCATCGCCCTCCTTGTGCTGGTGGCGGTCGCCGCCGTCGCCCTGGTGTGGCTGGACCTGGCGGCGGTCGCGCTCGTCATCATCGTACTCCTCGTCGTGGTCAGCAGGCGGCAGCAGCCGTGAGCGGACACCCGCGCCGGCTGCTGTCCGCTTGGAGAAGGAGAAGGGGTATCCTGGGGTATGCCTGAGTGGGAGCGTGACGGGGACGACGGGACGCCCGCCGAGGCGGCGCTGGACGAGACGCTGACGCGCGTGGGGCCGCTGTTGCGGCGACGCGCGGACCTGGGCGCGCCCGATCCCGCCTTCGTCGCGCGTCTGCGCGCGCACCTCGCGCCCAACGCGGCGGGGGACGGGGCGCCCGTCGTAGCCCCGTCCCCCGCCGCGTTGGGCGCACGCCTCCGACGGCGGGGCGGGCGCGGCGTGGGGGCGGGGCTGATGGCGGCTGCCCTTGTCGCGGCCGTACTGATCGCGCTCCTCGTGGTCGTGCGTCCGCACCACCCGGCACAGCTGCCCGTCGCCGCCTGGCTCCCGCCCCTGCCCACTGTGGCAGACCTCACGCGCGGGTTCCCGGCGCCGGCGGTCGCCCACGCGGCCGGGCCGGTGTCCCCCACGGCAAGCCTGGCCGCCCCGTCCCACGGCCTCCCCTATGCCGGGCACGTCGGCCTGTCCACCGTCCCCCTGCCGCCGCGGCCCGCCCGGCTGCGGGCCTTCCGGCTGGCGCTCCCCGCGTCCAGCGCGGACCCGGCGCACGTCGTGCGTCTGGCGCGGTCCTTGGGCATCTATGCCCCGATCCGGCGCACGGCGCGGGGTCAGACCGTGTGGCTCGTGGCGGCGGACGGGGGCACCGCGTTACACCGGTCCCTACACAGCCTTGCCGTCGCCACGACGACGGGCGAGGTCGTGTATCACGACGCCCTCGCGACGCGGCGGGAGCCCTGGGTCGACAATCTGACCGCCGTCGCCACGGCGCGCGCCTGGCTGGCGCGGCTGGGCTGGCCGGGCGCACGGATGCCGCTGGCGGAGATCGAGCATGGTGACCTCCCCGTCGGGCTGCGCGCGATCGAGTTTCGCTGGGTGGGCGTCGGCGCGGCCGCCACGGACGCGGTGACGCTGTGGGTCACACCGCATGGGCATGTCGTTGAGGCGGATGTCTGGCCGCCGATAGAGCGCACGCGGTCGATCCCCGCGCGGAGCATCGTCGCGGCGTGGACGGCGGTACGCGGCCATATGGTCCCGCTGGCGGTGGAGGGCGTCCCCCCGCACACAGGGGCGCCGGGGGTTGGCGTCATGCGGCGCGTCACGATCACCTACGTCCTGAGCACGGGGGCCGACCGGCGCCTCTACCTGGTCCCGGCCTACCATTTCGCGGGGACGGCGCGGTTGCGCGGGATACATGGGGAGCGCCTCTGTTACGCCCTGGCGCCGGCCGGCCGCTAAGGGCCAGGTGGGGCGATTAGAAGAGACCGTACCCGTACCCATCGGCGCGCCTGTAGACGATCGTTACGTCTTGGTGGACAGGTGAGCGGCGTACTCCGCGATGGCCTCCTTGTGGGGCGATTAGAAGAGACCGTACCCGTACCCATCGGCGCGCCTGTAGACGATCGTTACGTCTTGGTGGACAGGTGAGCGGCGTACTCCGCGATGGCCTCCTTTGCGTGTGGAGTGGCGTGCGCGGCGTAGCCCTGCGCGTGGTGGGCCGACGCGGCATGCGTGGGCACGGCGCGGCACGGGTCGTGCCCTGGTAGAGCAGCTGGGCTCTTGCGTGGTGCGCACCACGCGCCCAGGAGCACGGTGTCCCGAGAAAACGTGAATCGGGACGACGGACACGGCTGGCGCCTTGGTCGGTCGCAGCATACCGGCCACGCCGACACCATCGGTCTGGCAACGAAGGAGACGTTTCATGAACGAGATTACGCAAGACGCCGAGAAGCTCGCCGGTGGCCAGCAAGGTGACAAGCAGCAGGGCGGTAACGAGCAGGGCGGTAACCAGCAGGGCGGCGGCCTCGTGCAGGACGCCGAGAAGCTTGCTGGCGGTCAGCAAGGTGGCAAGCAGCAGGGCGGTAACCAGCAGGGTGGCGGCCTCGTGCAGGACGCCGAGAAGCTCGCTGGCGGTCAGCGCTAAAGCGGTAGCGATGGAGCAGGAGAACACCCCTCCCGCTCCATCGCCCTATCGACGGGGGCGGTCTACGGCGCCTCCTGATTTGGAATCATAAAAATCTCCCCTTCCTCTGTCGCCTTGAGGCGACAGAGGAAGGGGAACGGCGCAGCCTATCGGGTGCGGCACGCGGCGCATCGACGGTCGCATCCGTTGGTAAAGTAGGAGCACGCAGCCGTACGCATCCAACGCACGGTGTCCACGCGTAAACGGTTTGTCGTTGATGGGATGCATCAGGTACGGCGTCCTTAACGAGCGGGTCGGCGCGGGATCGGGGGGCGTTGGCGCGGCCGCAGCACCAGCGTGGCCAGGGCCAGCAGGACCACGTTGCGCGCCACGAGCGCCACCACCTCGCGCGGCGCGAAACGGACCAGCAGGTAGTAGTGCGCGGGGAAGATCCAGCCCGTGAGGAGCAGCGCCAGGCCGTACACGGCCCAGAGCGTGAGCGGCCGGCGGCTCACGACCGCGATCAACGGGTAGAGCCACAGCAGGTATTGCGGCGAGAGCACCTTCCCCGCCAGCATGAACGCGAGGACGGCGGCGGCGCTCAGGCGCGCCAGGTCGTCGGCGAGGGCGGGCGTGTCGGCCCAGTAGCGCCTCCGGCGCCAGGCGATGAGGTAGACGGCGCCGAGCGCCAGGACGGTGAGCGGGAGCGTCAGGGACGCCATGAGGGGAGCCAGGGGCGCGACGATCTCGTTACCGCCGTGGCCCCACCGCTGGCTCACTGGCCCGCTGAGGCCGAGGGAACGCGCGACCATCAACGCCGAGGCCGCGACGGTCTCGATCTCCAGACCGCGGTCGATGTGGTAGGTGAGGAAGGTGGCCACGGCTGGCAAATCGCCGCGCGCCACGATCAAGGCGGGCGCGAGGATGGCGGCGGCGAATGCGCCGAGGTCACCGGCCAGCCGCCACCGTCGGCCCCCGCTCACGACGACCAGCGCGAAGAGCGGCAGGAGGACGACCGGGTAGAACTTGAGCGCGCTGGCCAGGCCGAGCACGAGCCAGGCCAGACGCGGCCGGCGCGCGACAACCAGCGCGATCGCCAGGAGCGTCAACGCGGCGGCTGACAGGTCGAAGCGGTCGCACACGAGGACGCGCCCCGCGCATAGCAGCCATAGCGGTTGGGCCAGGACGACGCCCCAGGGCGGGATGTGCGGCGCGACGCGACGGACCAACCAGAGCCCGACGCCGACGCCGAGCAGGTCGAACGCCAGCACCTCCCCCGCGAAGGCCAGCCGGTACCCGACGGCGCCGCGCGCGACCAGGCTGGGCAGCCACAACAACGGCGCCGCCAACGGAGGGTACTCCAGCACAAAGTCCCGATAGGGCGTGTAGCCGGCCTGCATCAAATCGCCGTACCTCTTGAAGACGCCAATCGTCCAGTCGGCGCGGTCGCGCGTGCATAGCAGCAGGTAGGCGAAGGCCAGCAGGTGCAGGGCAACCGCCAGTCCGCGCAGCCCTGGGCGGACGTGCGCTGCGACAGTCGGGGGCGCGTCCACCTACAGACTCCCTGATAGAAAGAGCGGGCGGGCGAATCTAGGGCCTGCGACCGCGTTCCCGCGTGTGGAACCCCCGATGGCAGACCACGGCGACGCGGTTGTGGGGCTGCGCATCACACAGGCGCCCGGAGATCTCACGATGTCGCCGCCGTGGTGGCGCGCGTGGCGGCCTGCAGGCGTTTGGTGGTAGCGCTGGTGGCGTAGACGGCGATGCCCTCCACGCGCGGGTCGAGGGCGGCGTAGCCCTCGATGATGGCGGCGTCCGCGGGGTCGGCGGCGAGGGCCTCGGCCACCTTGCCCCACGGCTTGCGGGCGACGAAGACGGTGTAGCGGGTGCCGACGGGCGGCTCCGGCAAGCCCTTGGGCAGGTCCGGCACCTTCTCGCTCGTGAGGGCGAGGACGACGGCCTGGCCCTGCTCGACGGCCGTGCCAGGCCGGCCAATGACGGTGATCTTCACAGTAGTTGCCCTCCCTCGCTCCTGCTGTAGCGCAGCTATGACACGGCGGTAATCGTCGTCCGTCCAGGCCAGCGACGGTGCCGCGGACGTGGGCGATGCGGGCGTGGCCGGCGACGAGATGGCACCGGCCATTTTCGCCGCCTTCGTGCGTCCGTTGCGCCCGAACTGGGGCGGGAAGATGTAGACCCGATCCTCGCGGCTGAGCGTGTCGTCGGCGCGCACGAAGTGGAAGAAGACGCCACCGGGGGTGCGCCGACGACTGCCGTCGGGGAGCAGCAGCCCCCCGGCCACCTCGATCTCCCGGGTCCGTGCGAGGAGTGCGCGGGCGCGGTCGATGCCAAGCCGGCCCACGACACGGCCGACTTGGCCGAGGGGGCCGCGCTCCGTCTCGCCGAGCGCGGCGGCGATGTCCTGCGTGGCCCACCACTCCTCCGGCCCCAAACGCGGGCGGGCAGGGCCGACCGGCCCCGGACCAGGCGGTACGTCAGTCTGCCCGTCGCCGTCGGCGGGCAGGCGGGGTTGCTCTTGCACATTTATTATGTCGAGTGATACCGGCGCGTCGTCGTTAGTCATTCTCGGATACCTTCCTAGTCGCGTGGTGAGCGAGGTCCTCCACCCAGGCGAGGTCGGCGCGCAGGATGCGGAGCACGGTGGCGCGGTCGGCGGTGTCGAGCTGACGTGGCTCACCGTCGCGGCCCTCGCGAAGTTGGATCAGGCGCAGGTCGCGCAACCGGATATTGGGGAGTGGCTAAAGGGATGAGCGTGGTAGAGTAGGGGATGAAGACATGTCCACATTGCCAGAGCACAGAACGCCAGATCAAGAATGGGCAGACGGCCTCAGGGAACCAGCGGTACTGGTGCCGGACATGCGGGCGCAAATATGTCCTGGAGCCCAAAGCGCCGGGCTATCCACCGGAAATGCGTGCCCAGGCCGTACGGATGTATGTTGACGGGGGGAATTTCCGGCGGATTGCCCGCACGCTTGGTGTCGTGCATCAGACGGTGGCGAACTGGGTCACGGCGCACGCCGATGCGCTCCCAGAGCCGCCACCGCAGCCCGCGCTGTCCGTCGAGACCGCTGAACTTGACGAGTTATTCACCTTTATCGCGCGCAAAAAAACAAAGCCTACCTCATCACCGAGGTAGACCGCGCGACGCGCTGTATCCTTGGCTGGGAGGTGGTGTGGGAACGAACGGTCGACGGGATGCAAGACCTGATTGAGCGCAGCCCACAGGCTAACCAGTATTACTCCGACGCCTTCCCGACGTACGAGCGCCTGGTCTACTATCCGGGCCACCATGCGGTCGCCCCCGGCAAGAGCCAGACCTACAGCGTCGAGGCCGACAATGCCGAACTGCGCCACTATCTCGCCCGCCTTGGCCGTAAAAGCCGCTGCTTCTCCCGCTCCATCCACGCCTTGCACCGCGCGGTCAAACTCTTCGTCTACGCCTGGAATCGTCGCCCGTTACAGCGCCGGGCCTATCCGTCCTATCCGTACCACGTCATGGATTTCGTGTGCCCATAGATTTAGCCACTCCCGGATATTGCTCGGAGCGGTGGCCTCCTCCCGCGCGATGGACCTCGATCTCTGTGCTGTCTTCTCCATATACTCTATCTTTGCACTTTTTATTTGACCGCTACAGGTTGTGGCCGAGCGACACGTTCGACCACAACCTGTAGCGCGTAAGAGCACTTCTACTTGACAATAATCGAAAAGTGCAAGGATAGTGTCCATATACCACCCGACGTAGAACCTACTCCCTATCCGATCAGCAGCCTTCTTCGACATAACCACTGCTGTATATGGCCGGGTTGGGTGTGTTTAGCGAGAATGGTGTCGGCGGTACTGTCGATAGCAAATTGGGAATTGTTGTCAGATCATGAGTTGATAACGGCGGCAAGCTCAATTGGGTAATGTGTGTAATGGCTGTCGCCGTTGGGAAGGCTCCAATCGTTGGTTGGGGTGTTAGTGGCACCCATGCTATCAACGTCGGAATGGGTGTGGAGGCAAGGTAGGGTATTGACTGGTCCCCTTGTATAGTAACGACACGGCGTGGCAGGGGAAGGAGACGGCAAAGGTGGCCCGTGAACGTAGCCTCACGCCAGTTTTCCGTCGTTCCTACGGCACTAAGTGTCAAACCAACGACATTGGGTAGCTTGGTGTCTTGCACGTTAGCCCCGTATAGATAAGCATTTGTCAAGTTAGCATTCTGGAGGTTTGCATGCCGTAAATCAACACCGAACAGAAAGGCATCGTTCAATTTGGCATACGCCAAGGAAGCATATGACAAATCGGCCCCTTCAACATTTATGATCCGGCGACCTTGGATATAGCCTCGCCCTAAGAGCGTGTCCACAAACCCCCCAGCTCCCAGGTCTCGTTTTCGACCCAACGGGGACCACATCGGTGGTTGCGGGGGCCGCCGGAGGACGCGCCCGCCACCCTCGTGCGGTTGCTCACCCTCAGGAACGGCGCGGGGGCGGGGGCGGAGCGTCGGGTGACCGCTGGTGGACGCAGGATCGTGTGTGGATGGCACCAACGGATCCTGGGATCGATCAAAACGTGAGGGGGGACAGGTGGGAGGTTTGTGGACACGCTCTAAGATTGCATGGCGCAGATCAATGTATCTTAGGTTAGCGCGCTGTAGACTAGCACCTGATAAATCGGCATTCTGTAAATAGGCTCCAGCTAGATTAGCGTCTCGCATATCAGAGGATAGGTGAGCGTCCCGTAGATCAGCTTGGAACAGATCAGCGCCTTGCAGGTTAGTACCAGTTAGATCGACGCCTTGCCAATGGGCACCGATCAAAGTAGCGCCTTGCATCGCAGCAAGAGCCAAGTTATCATGTTCCAAATGAGAGAAGTCCAAAACAGATCTCTGCAAATTTGCATTGAATAACGAGGCTCCCTGCAAATTTGCTCCCGATAGATCGGCCCCCGTGAGATTTGCTGCCATCAATTGAGCCTTTTGCAAATTGGCACCCGTCAAATTAGCATGCGCTAAGTTCGCTCCAGCTAGGATGCTATTGCTCAAATCAGCACCGTGCAAATCAGCTCCATGCATGTCAATGCCCGTCAATACTGCGTTTCTTACCGTCAGGCCAGCCATACTCTCGCCATCGGTAGCCAGGACGCGCATCGCCTGAATGCGGCCACCGCTCGCTCTTTGTCCCTGAGCAGCGTTGATGATCGTCCATGCGTTGAGATCCCTTTGGATGCGCGCTTGGTTCTCCTGCTCAGGCAACAGCTGCCAAAAAAAAGCGAGGAAACTTAGGACAATGGCGATAGCAGAAATCACGGCCCCAACTGCTTGAATGATGTGAGAGATTATGGTCGTTCAGTCGATTGACTGTACTTGGGATTGGTGCAGACGTGGCCGCACCGGTCGGGACGGACGTTGATGTCGGCGTGGGCGTAACCGACGCAGTATTCCCCGCTGTCTTCTTGCGCCCGTTGCGCCTGAACTGAGGTGGGAAGATGTATGTGCGATCCTCGCGGCTGAGGGCGGGGTAAGTGCGCACGAGGTGGAAAAAGACACTGCTGGGGGTGCGACGGCGCGAGTTGTGGGGGGCCATTACCCCCCCGGCCGCCTCAATCTCCTGGGTGCGTGCGAGGAAAGCGCGCGCCCGGTCGGCACCGAGTCGGTCTACGGCGCGGGCGATCTGCTCTATCGGTTGCGGCTCTATTTCGCCGAGCGCGGCGGCGATCTCCGCGGTCCCCGCCCGCGCCCCCGGGTTCATCAGTCCGGCCGCGTGCAACTCGGGGACAGCCTCCGCCCGGTCTGTCTCTGCCGGCTCGCCCGTCCCTCTCTCGATTGTTATGTCGTGTTCCATCGTGTGTCCTCTCGCTAGGGGTCGATGCGCCAGGCCCCGTCGCTATAGACGAGGCGGCGTTCCCCCTGGCGCGTATCCAGGCGCGCGAGCTGGGCCGGGAGCCCATCGAGCGTCGTTGTTATGTCGAGGAGATCCCGGCCCCGCAGGGAGACAAACACACCGGCGGCCTTGAGTTGGAGTGTGGCTAAGGGTGAGTGCTGCTCGATCCCGCGCGCGGCGACGAGCGCACGGGTAAGCGTGCGAGCCACGCCAGGCGGGGCTGAGGCGGGGGCGACGAGGTGGGCCAAGGGCAGGGGCGGGCCGTCCGTGGCCAGCAGGAGCACGCCCGAGGGGTGCGCCTCGTCGTCGCGCGCGGGCAGGAACGTGTGCCGCGCGACGGCGACGCCGGCGGCGTGCAAGGCGTCGGCGAGTAGGCCGGCGGCGTCGACCGTGACGTGATCCGTGGTCAAGGTGACGTGCGTCGGCCGGATGGTGTCTATTGGATCGTGTCCGGACGGGTCGGCCATACCTACCACCCACTTGTCTACGGTCTCTAGGTCCGCCCACAGCGCGGCCCGTACTTGTTCCCGTGTTGCACGTCCATTGGTGGTACGGGAGAGGATGACCGTCTGCAGGTCATGCACGCGCACCCAATCTTCATTGGTACCTGGTTGTGCCGACGGTGCTGCATTTACGTCCAGGGGAGCGTCGAGCACGGTGTCACGTTCTTCCTTGGTACCTGGTTGTGCCGACGGTGCTGCATTTACGTCCAGGGGAGCGTCGAGCACGGTGTCACGTTCTTCCTTCTGTGCGTCCTCGCGCGGTGTCAAATATTTGACAGCTGGGACGTGAGGATCGGCGGCGGAGCCGTGCAACGGTGCGACGGAGCCGTCTCCCTTCGTCGGTGTCAAATATTTGACAGGTGGCGCATGCTGTGGTTGCTCCAGCTCGTCGGCTTGACGTGCGGCGCGTGCGTCGGCCAATGTAGGAGATCCTTCGGGGCGGTTGCGGTCGAGCAGCGCGGCCCGGCGCCCGGAATCCTTCACGCGGTCTACGGAGAGCGCCACAGTCGGCGTGAGCCAGCCGTCCGCGACGGCTGCGGTAATGTCGGGGTTGTCCAGCAGACGTAAGCGTTGGGCGACGTGCTCGTGGCTCTTATGCACCAGGTCAGCCATCGCGCGCAATGAGAGCTCGCGTTGCGTCATAATCCGTTGGTACGCGTTGGCCTCGTCGAGGGGCGCTAGATCGTTGCGCTGGGTGTTCGCCAGCAACGCCAGCAGTTCCATGTCCTCGTCGCTTGTGTGGCGCTCGACGCCTGGTACGGTGGTCAGGCCGGCACGCTGCGCGGCCCGCCAGCGTTGCTCGCCGTCAACAATCTGGTAGCGGTCGCCGGCCGGCCTGACCACGATGGGCTGCAAGACGCCGTGTGCGCGGATTGAGGCGTCCATCTCGCGGGCCGCGCTGGGATCGAGCGGCCGCGTCCGCGGCTGGTAGGGGTTGGGGTCGATGCGGTCCACCGGGAGGAGGCGTGCCCCAGGGAGGTTATCGACCCCGCGAGCGACGGCGGCTTTGAGGTAGCCGACGAACTCGTTCTGGCGCGTGGCCTTGGCCGCGTCGCGTGTCGTCCTATCCACGGCCGCCTCCGATCGGAGGCACGGCCCACGCCTCGGTCAGCGCGTCGGCGATATCCGCATACGCGAGCGCCGCCGCGTCGCGCCTCGCATAATCGAGAATTGACTGCCGCGCCTGGGATGCCTCATTGACCTTCGTTGACTTCTTGACCTCCCCGAGGATGGGGATAGCGGTGTCCTCGAAGGCGGCCCGGACGCCCGCCACGATGTCGCGCCCGTGGCGATTTGCCTCCACCTTGGTCAGGATGATACCGCCCACGCGCAGGTCCGCATTGATCTCCTCGCGACGCACGTCGGCCACCGTGTCAAGCAGGTCTCCGAGGCCGACGGCGGCCAGATAGGCGCCCTCGACGGGGATAAGCACTTCGTCGGCCGCAGTCATGGCGTTGACGACGAGAACGCCCATGCTCGGCCCGCAGTCGATAAGCACGATGTCGTAGCGCGCCCGCGCGTCGGCAAGCGCGCCCGCGAGCACATGTTCGCGCTTTAGCACGGAGGCGAGCCTGATCTCGGCGCTGTCGAGGTCCGCGCTACCCGCAAGTAGGTCTAGATGCGGGGCCAGAGATATGACCATGGTATCGAGCGGCGCGGGTGTCCGCTCCTTGAGGTAGTGTGAGAGGGCGTCCGCCACTGTGTAGTCGGGGTCCTCGATCCGAGCAAGATGCGTCAGGCTGGCCTTCTGCGGGTCTAGATCGACGAGGAGCACCCGATGCCCGCCTTTGGCAAAGGCGGTGCCGAGGTTGAAGGTGGTCGTGGTCTTGCCCACACCGCCCTTCCTGTTGACAATTGCGACAACTATGCCCATGTGTGTCACCCCACCCATAACTTTGCCGTGGCGGCAAAGCGATGCGTCCAACTGTGCTGTGTCATCAGATCTCCTTGGTTGTGTCTGCCTGCTTTACTATCTATTGTGTCAATTGTCGTCGTAGGCATGGGCTTCTGTGTCCCACAGCGCTAATCTTTGTATACCCCAGGCAGTTCCTCCCGGCGGGCGGCGCAGGTCGTGATGCCGGCAGGGATGCCGGCCCCTGTGTCTACGGGCGCGGGTGTCAGGCGTCGTGCTCATCGTTCGTTTCCTCCGAGGGGTGGGTTGTTCCCCCCTCACCTCCCGTGTGGTGCTCTGTGGTCACGGATGCCGCGGATGCGGCGGCCGTCCGTGCGCGGCGCTTCCTGCGTGGGGGACGGCCCACTTGCCCCAGGTGCGCGCGCCGGTAGGCCTCGATACCGTCCCGCGTCACCATATTGAGGCGCGGGCTGATCGCGACGTGCTCCAGGGTGCCGCGCTGGATAGCGTTCTGGACGGCGTTCTGCGAGATCCCTAGCTGCGCGGCGGCCTCGGCCGTGGTGAACAACGTGCGCTCGTGCTCCATGTCCGTAGGGTACCGCGTGAAGGGGGGCAGTCGTGCGGCCGGCGCGCGCCGGCTGACCAGATCGCGCACGCCAGGGGCGATGCCGTCCTTTTCCCCAGCGATCAAGAGGCCCCAACCGTGGTGCCGGCCGCAGGGGTACGTGTGCCAGTGGGCCGCCTTCGTCCCGTTCGTCCTGTCGATCGTGTCGTCCATCGGTGTCATCTCCTCATGGTGTGGCGATCCCTATCCGTGGGGGCGCGGTCGGCGAGCGCGCCCCTGTCTTGCTCCCCTCGGTCTCTTACCTTCTCCTCCCTCCCTGCGCGCCCGGATCGGCCGCGCGCCACCCTTTATTATGTCAACTTTCCTCAGCGCTCGTCGTCGGTCGCCTCTCTGGGGTGCATCGGGTGCGGGCCGGCCGGGGCGTTCACCCCGGCCGGCGTCGGTCTCTCGGTCGTATCAGGGTCGCTAGGCGTGACCGTGGGCGTCGCGCCAGCGGCTGCCCTCGGCCGCCAAGGTGTTCCCGGCCATGAGGGTCCGGGCTTGGGCCGCCGCGTCGTCGATGATGGCCACGCGCCAGCGCACGTAGTCCTCGAAGTGCGCGTCGTTCTCTCCCTCGCGCTCGTCGCGGTCGCACCAGCGGTCGAACTGGGCGAGCACCGCGCTCACCGCCTGGTCGATCACCTCGAACAGCGTCGTCGGGGCTGCGCTCATCGGGGTGGGCTGGGGCTCCTGCGGCGCGGGCTGCGCCTCCTGCGCGTCGTCCCGTCGTGTCTGCAAGACGATCATCTGGTTCATGCCCATGGGTGCTCTCTCCTTTATGGTGGGGAGGGCCGGCCTGCGCGGGGCAGCGGGTCGGCCCTTGGACGGCTTAGAAGGGGATTGCGGCGTCGAGGCCGACGCCGGCGCTCAGGGCGATGGCGCGCTTGGTGGGCGGCTCCTGCGTGCGAGCAAAGGGGCGGTGCCGCCTGAGCGCCGCCCGATAGGACCGCTCTAGCGCGGCGTGGTGCTCAGCGCAGAGGCCGCACGTATCAGCGCTGACCTTCCAGCCGTCGACGTGGTGCCGCTCAGTCGCCTGGGCCGCGCAGCCCTGCCACGCGCACACGCCGAGGGCCGGCGTTGCCTTGCGGGCCTGGGCGCGGGCCGTGTCGCCGGCCGCGTTGCGCCCTAAGACCGGATCGCGCCCATACTTGGCACGGTAGGAGGGGGCGAGCTTCTCTAGCAGGTACTCGCCCCAGCCCGCCTCGATGGCGCGGGCGAAGCCCACGCGGCCGATGCGGCTGTAGAACTCCGTTCCATGACGGGCGAGCGTTGCCTGGCCGCCGAGCCGTCCACGCTCCTGAGGGGTGAGCGGGTGCATGGGGGGCGTGCCGCCTGGGGCGGGGATCGCCGGGGTATGGGTATTCTGGGCCTGTGCTACCATGACATAGAACTCCCTCGTAGGGGGTATCAGCTGCGGGTTGCCCAAAACTCTTTCTCAGGGAGGGGGCAGCCCGCTTTTTCGTTCCCTACGCCCTAATTATAGTGTATTCATATACACAATATCAAGGGCAAAACGGCGTAAACAGGGGCGAAACGGGTACATATTTCTTCGGTGTGCCAGGGTCTCTGTAGGATTCCACGCGACGTGCGCTGACACCACGCGTGAAGGAGGGCGCTATTCCGCGCGAGATGCGCCGATTGTCCCGCGCGCGGTGCGCTGATCCTGCAGAACGTCCCACCGATCCTGCACTGATCCACACGGCTGGCCTTCACAGGCGACGCGTGATGAAGCGGTTGTGTGGGGTTGGCGCAGGATCGGTGGAACAAGGGCGCAGGTGTCGTGGAACAGGGCACACGTCGCGTGGAATCCTACAGCAGGACCCAACGAAATTCTCTCAACGTCACGTACGCACTCTCTCCATCACTGGTGCACGTTCGGTCGTCTCTTGACAATGACTGGCGCGTGCAACCTATCGCGGGTCCGGCCCTCTGGGATAGCGCCCGCCGCCACGCCCCCGTCGCGGGGAGCGGGGGCGCTTTGTGGCGTCAGGTTGTCTGATGGACGCTGCTACAGGGGGCCGCACCGGCCTGTGGCGGCCCCCTGGCGCGGCCACCGGAGAGCCGTGGACGCGTCAGCCCTGGGGAGGGATAGTCCATTCGGGCTATTGCCCCTAGCCCATCAGGGGGCCTATCTTGCCTCACGCGTACGGCCCTAGCCCATCGCCGGTCGCGGCACCGGTGCCGCGCCGTATCTCAGGCCGGTCACAAGGCGTGCGCGTCATAGGGGGAGGGAGAAGGCACATGCAGCACGTCGTGGCAACCGTAGCCGTCGTCGATAACCGGGCGCGGGAAGCACCTCCCCGGCCGTCCTTCGACCAGCTCTTCGCCCGGTATCACGGGCCGATCTACCGCCACATCCTTGGCTTGGTGGGCGACCCCGCGCAGGCCGAGGATCTGACGCAGGACACCTTCCTCAAGGCGTACAAGGCGCTGCCGGGGGCGCGTGAGGGGGCCGTGGTGGCCTGGCTGTACCGCATCGCCACGAACACGGTGCGCGACGCGCTGCGCCACCGTCGCCGTCTGACCTGGTTGCCGTTCGGTCCCGGTGACGAGGAGCGTCTGCCCGCGCCCGTGGGTGACCTGACGACGTGTCTGGCGACGCGGGAGGCCGTGCGCCAGGCGCTGGCCTGGCTCACCCCGACGCAGCGCGCCTGCCTGCTGCTGCGGGCGCGCGATGGCCTCTCCATCGACGAGATTGTCCGCGCCCTGGGCTTGTCGACGGGCAACGTGAAGATGACGCTGTACCGCGCCAAGGAACGCTTCCGCGCCGCCTACCCGGACCACCCTGCGTGCCCCTGACCGTGGCCTCGACCGCACGACGCGCGGGACCCTGTCGCGTCCCCGGTATAGCACTGGGGGTGCGCTGGCCCGAGGGGTGGACGGCACGGTGCGTCGGCGCGCGCACCGCCAGGCCAGCGGCGATGCCGCCAATGGCGGCCGGAGTGCGCCGGGTTCCGTCGTAAGGCGCGCGGGCGGTCATGTGCGGACTACCGCCCGGCGGCTCGGTTCCCCGGCACGAACGCGGTGGGGCGTGAGGCCGGATGCCGGAGCGCGGGGGCTGCGCCGGGGGCTGCCGCGCTACCGACGGTATTCTTGCGGCTGCCGCCGATGTCGGCGTGGGCGGCCGGCGGGGCGACGGCTCCGGCGAGGAGGCCGGCGGCGAGCACGGCCGCGCCGAGGAGGGCGCGGCGGGGGGCGATCGTAGAGCGCGACGACATCTTGTTCCCTTTCTCTTATGTGTATGGGCCGACCCTTGTGGCGGCGATTTCTCCTATGGGCCGACCCCATGGCGGCGATCCCGGCGGGATGCTGGTGGGGGCGAGGCCCTGGGCGGGGGGGACGGGACCCGCCGTGTGCCCATGGGCATAGTATTGAGCGACCGCTCCCCGTGCGCTATCCCCCCATTTGGCTATGGCGGATCGGCGTCTATTGTTGCATCGGCGCTATATATATGCTATGATCGGTGCATAAGTGATCGGGCCGCGGCCGCTGCCGCCTCCGGCGTGCCGGCAGTGGCACCGTGAATAGGAGTGACTCATGCCTCGTCTCGCCCGCCCGCGCCACGCCGCCGCGCTCCTGGCCGCCGGCCTCCTGATCAACGCGCCCCTCATGCGCGTCGCGCACGCCGACATCGGCGGGTGCCGCTCCGACCCGGTCGTCGCGCTCTCCAATGGGGTGACGGTGGACCTCTCCGCCGTCATCGCCGACGGCGCGGCCGACGTGCGGGGCGTGGCCTACACGCTGCACGTCCCCGCGGGCCTGCGTG
>JAABUJ010002573.1_pt1 | contig 22114 bp, 15 predicted proteins | sample 5559131 | NCBI WGS metagenome assembly JAABUJ01 (sample SAMN10711875, study PRJNA513366) | rock metagenome | isolation source: Antarctica rocks | place: Antarctica: Victoria Land, Mt New Zealand nord | collected 2016-01-07
CGCACTATCTGAACGTGCTGCACACATCGTATGTTGCCCGCCTGCGCAAAGCTTATACGCCGCATGTGTACGAGCAACTCTTCCGCTCCTCGGGCCAGATGGGGCTGTTTGACGAGCCGATCGACGGCGTGCAGCCCCAGTGGATACGGGCATAAGGCAGAGCACGCGGCCATGTCAAGGTCGCTTATGCCCACCATCGGCGATCGATCCGCCCCATTATCTTTCTTTAGCTATCCTACATAAATCGCGGCGTCAGCCGCCGACCCTGTCGAAATCACATTCACTGGATCGCTGACGGAACATGGCGGCGTTTGAATAAAGATGCAGCCCCCTGCATAACAACGCGGTTGTCGGGCATCGTCATGCGTCGCCGAAAATCCAAGCAATCATCCGCACGCCGCGGTTACGTAGTTGTGCGACACGAGTGATGTGCGCCGATAGCACGCACGGTGCCATGGGAAACATTGCCCCGCATACGTAGGGGATGGATGACGCGCCCTCTTCACAGGGTCCGACGCTGCCGATACGCTCGTAGCCACCCCAGCCGCTCGCCAGTGCTACAGTTCCCCGCCATTCCGGGCACCCCCAAGCTGTGGCGAATAGGGGTGGCCACGTTTCATGGCCAAAGAAGTTGTACGCCAATCCCCGCTCGGCGCCGTTGATCTCGTTCATAGGGCTAGCAGTAGAGGGGATAACCCCATCGGCGCACCTAACGGTGCGCCTTTCATCTTGCTCCATGCGCTAAAACCCCATGCGCCATCGTTTAGATCTGTAGGACGGTCTCACAAGGCCGTGCATCGTGACGGCGCTAGCCCCACTGCCCCAATCTCGCGTTGGAACGATGCGCTGAGCTGAGAGGACAATCGTCAGCATCATGCCCGTCGGACGACCACCACGCGCGGCGCAGCCTGTTTTTGCGTTGATGGTGTCTGATGCGGGGCGTCCTATGAGTCGCGAGAGCGGCACCCCGCATGGACGTGAGTAATCACACGCGGGGCCATGAGTATTTGTACGGATGATTTTGCGTCGTCGCACGCCTATGATAGACAATAGCGGACGTTGCACGGCAAACCGTAGACGGCAAACCGTAGACGGAAAGCATGTTTGGTCGTCGTTTTCTAGCGGTTGGCGCTATCTGTGTCGCACTTAGCGGAAGTGTCAGAACGCAGCATACAACCTGCCGGACAGGGAAATCCTGCGCGAGAAGTGATGACCCCTAGTGCTAATCAGGCCCCAGACACCGGCTATCGCAACGGTTATATGATGGGCAACGTAGCCTGGGAGGGCAAAATGCGGCGGATTATGGTCTTGTATGTTGCGTTCTGACGCATCCCTCCCACGACCGCAACGTCATAAACGGAACCGCGAACGGGTTCCCTCCCTCCGTCTTTCGGCGGACGGGGGCATCCGCTGTAAGCGCCGAAAGGCCGAGGTCGTCTCCGTCATCTGTGCGATGTGAGGCCATTGCTCATGTGATGTGATAGAGCTATCGCGGTACGGTCAGCGGTCACTCGATTGTTCCATACGCGGAAAGGAGGTCACCCCAGCGCATAAACCGGTTGCCACCCCTGTACGCCATTCCAGGATTGTCGCGCCCCCACACCACCCATCCCACAGCACAGGTAAGCTGTCGTGGCCTAGTTAAGGAGTTAATCAAGCAATGAAGCGGACACTTTCCGTCGCCCTCTTTGGTCTCCTGTTCCTCAGTCTCGCCCCAGCCGCCGTGACGCAGGCGGCGCGTTCCCAGGGTGGCCCGACGGCCCCCGTGGCCGGCGTCGTCACCGTCCTCGTCGGTCTCGGCCAGGTCGGCGTGTCACCCGGCTCGTACCTGGGCTACGCGCCGCGCTATGTCGACGTGTCGGTGGGCGACACGGTCGTCTTCAAGAATATCGACCAGCTTGAGCCCCACACCGTCACGTTCGGTCCGATGGCCCTGCTCAAGCAGCTCAACCAGAACATCTTCGTCCCCGAACCGCAGAAAAGTGGTCCCCCGCTCCTGGTCGGCAATCCCAAGGCCATCTTGCCGACGCCTGGGAATACCTACAATGGCACGGGCCTAGCCAACTCCGGGCTCCTGTCGACCGGGCAGCAGTGGACCCTGACCTTCACGCAGCCCGGCGCCTATCACTACATCTGCCTGCTCCATGGGACGATCATGCAGGGCGTCGTGACGGTGCATCCGCGGCCCCAGGCACAGGGGCGCCTGTGGATCGTGCAGGCGGGCGACGGTCCGGCAGCGGGCACTGACCCGGCCAATAACACGGTCAACGATTCGTTCTACCCGCGCCACCTGACGGTCCACGCCGGAGACACGGTCGAATGGATCGGCGGCTTCCATACCGTCACATTCGGGCCGGAGGCCACGATCCAGCAGTTGGAGAAGAGCGTGTTTGTGCCGGTGCCCCAAACGAGTGGGCCGCCGAAGCTGGTGTTCAACCCCAAGGTCGCGTTCCCCAGTGGTGGCTCGACCTACGACGGCAGCGGCTTCGTCAACTCAGGGGTCCTGGCGCTCAACACGCCGCCAAACTCCAAGGCGCCCCCGTCGTTCAAGCTGACCTTCACCAAGGTCGGCACGTATGGATACGACTGCTTGATCCATCCAGGCATGGATGGCACCATTGCGGTCGCTCCGTAAACCCCTCGCCCTACCGGCAGGAGGGCAGGACGCCATGACGTCCTGCCCTCCTGCCGGTAGGGCAGGCACGCGCACACCTGGTACACGCGATCAGTAGAAAGGGTTATGTCCAATGTCACTGTCGCGGTCGCCCCGGCACGAGGGAAGACGACGCGGCGTTCTCCTTGTCGGTGGCTTGGTCGTCGTTCTGCTTGGCGCGGGCGTTGCCCTCTCTACCAGCGGGGCAATCACCAGCGGGGCTGCCGCCCCCGTCACCACACCCACCGTCGATCCCCGCCTCGTCATCCCGCCCCGCACCGTACCGGTCACCGCTGTGCTGACGGGGGGAGCGCAAGCGCGGGGCACGCTGTTCCCCGCCTACCCTGGACGGAATGTGCTACGCGTTGTCATTCGCTGGCGGGGGAGCGCGCGCTCCCCCGCCGCTCCTCTCCTGTTGACCGTGACCATGCCGGGCATGCCCATGACGCCGATTCACGCCCGCCTCACCGTCCGGAATTCCCGCTACGCCGGCACTGTTACGCTCCCCATGTTTGGCACGTATCGTGCTGCGTTGAGCCTCGCCGTGCCCGAGGGGTATGTGACGGGGACACTGATACTGCCGCTGACGATACCACACCTGTAGGCGCGGGCAAGGACCCAACCGGCGAGGTGCTTGTCGGCGCCGCACCACCGGGCCAACCTGGTCACGGCCCGTCACGGTCATCCCGTGACTTTCCCTACCGGCAGGATGTCACGGCACGACCTCGTTCTACTCCTCTACACGTGGCCAGTGCTGCTGCGATAGACCCACAGACGAGCTATCATCCCGGCTACGCTTACGTCAGACGCCATCCTACAGTGGCGTGTGTCGCAGCGTGCCGTAGTGAACTATGTCGGCCGAAACGTACGTCTCGGCAGCCCAGCGATGGCTTGAAGGGGGCAGGGATGCTAAACACCTCGCCACGATTGACTGGCTCTCCTGACAAGTTGGTGAATCAATTGAGCGTCATTTACCCGCGCGGAAACGGTCAGATGTAGGAGGACGGCAGAGTCGCGTCGAGGAGGGTCATTCTAGGGCTATTCACCCTCAGCGACAGCTAATTCCCCTTCACCAACTTGTCGGGAGAGCCAGGCGATTGATTGTGGCGAAGTGTCGGGATGCTAGATATGCGCGCACAGCGATCTTGACGTTCCTGGGCTGGGTGTGATGCAGCATTGCTTCTCCGGCACGCTACGCTCTAAAGACATCGACATCTTTCGATGCATACTAATTCGTCGCCGTGACACGGGAGCATCTCGTCGTGACCTCGTGGTGGTGCTGGTCGGGACGCTGTCCCCCGCGTGTTGGGTGCCGATAGCACGCACGATGCTGCTAACAAACTGCTACCGCATATGATCCTTTGATGCAGCCAACGGACCGGCCGGGTATGGCCGAAAAGGGCGGATGTCCTTATCGGCCAGGACAGGCGTCCCCCAAGGATACAGGTCCGCAACTTACGCGTGACCGACGCGACGTGGGGAAATCAACCGACCTCGCGCGTCTACTACCGCCCCAGGCCGACACTAGATCGTACGCGCCTCGGTCGTCTCTCCTGTCCCCTATGCCACATATGGGTTGAGCGCCGGCACCACCGACGCCTCCTCAAGCAACACGCTCCTGTGGCACAGGGTCGCGCTAACCCCGGGCAGGAGCGAAAACCTTGCTTAAATCGTGCCACCGCGCGCGCAGCCACCTATCTTGCCGAAGGAGTGCGTCCGCACGCGCCTGGACATCTGTCTCGCTGGCCAACCCCTGGCGGCGACGCCCTTCCCGGTGGATCAGGCTCACGATGCGGTAGAGTCGCATCAGATCCGGTAGCGCAGCCACTTCATCCGCCCGGAAGGTCATGCGCTCACGGTAGCCGCTGATGAATGCGATCACACGCCGCCACCCCTCTGGATAGCTCCAGGAGGCGGTCGTGAACTGGCACAAGCTGCGGGCAAGATCAATTGCGCGCAGATCATGGCCGGCGAACTCGAAGTCCAGCACCCCGGTAACGCGTTCCCCGTCGATGAGCACATTACTGGCAGCGTAATCGCGATGGACGATCTGGCAAGGGAGGGATTGATACAGGTCGGGGACGACAGCGGCGACGTCACCGACGACGTGGGCGATTCTGGTGCGCATGTGTGGCTCCAGGGGCAATTCCTCCACCATCGCGACGGGGTCGGGTATCGCCCGGTGGAGGTGGGACAGATCGCCGAACGGGGGCAATGGACCGGGTAAGGGCGGGAGCGCGATGTGGGCGAAGGCGTGGTCCAGGTCGGCGAGGGCCGCGCCGCAGACCCGGTACTGGGCGAGATCACGCCCGTCAGGTCGGCGTCCAGGGATGAAACGGCAGAGGGCCGCGAGACGGTCGTCCGTGGACGAGACCGCGACGAGCGTGGACCCTGACCGTGCCGGCAGCGGCGCGGGGACGGCGAAGGGTAACGTGGCGCATGCGGCGAGACGCGCCACGAGGGCATGCTCGTAACGAACGCGCTCCGATGTGGTGGTGTTCTGGTAGATGCGCAGGATATACCGCGCGCCTGGCGCGACGACGCTGTACGAGAGATTGTTGGTCCCGTTCAGCAGAGGGTGCACGGCCACGGGTCCGTCGATGGGCCACGCAGCCACGATGTCCTGGGGGGTCATGGTCCGCATCTACAGTTGCCCAACGCTGTCGATGATGTGTACGGCGTCGACAAAAACACCGTCCAGGAGGAAGTCGCCGTCCCGTACGTGGGCGCCCATGCCGTGCCGCAACCGGTAGGACGCCAGGGGATGCAGGGCGATCAGCGGGGTCAGGACACCCGGAGACCACAGGGCGGCCAGCGTCGCCCCGCACGGGACGGACGTGACCTCGGTGTGCAGGGCCAGCACCGTCCCCGTCGCGCGCGCATACACGCGCGTGAGGGGGAACGCGACGTCTGGCATAACCGTCTGGATCTGTAGCTCGGGGGGATACGCCAACGTGCCGCGCCCCTGTGTGGTCCCGGCGATAGACGCGTGTAGGGCATGCAAATCCGAGCGTAAGAGAGGCAGCCGTTCATCGGTGATAACCTGGTCTACGACCAGATCCACCGCGCTCACCCATTCCTCGAACGACAGCGGCGCCGGCATGGGTGTGTCCGTGCGCGTCGCGGCGTTATGACGGCACATGTGACGGAAGGCGCGGTACGCCGTCTGGGCCGCCGCATGGTCCGTCTGGGCCAGCATCATGCAATCGCCTGGCCGCGCCTGCCCAAGGCACGCAAGGTCGGCCGTGCAGACGGTGGCGATCTTCGCGTAGCCCCCGACGCTGCGATGTTCGGCCAAGAGGACGAGCGGTTGACCATCCCCTGGGACCTGGATGGAGCCCGCGGTCACGCCCTCCGACAGAATGTCGGGACGGCCCACATGGGAGAGGCGCGGCCCGTCCAGGTATAGCCCCGTGCGATCGGCGCGGGACGACACGCGATACAACGATCCATACAACGCCCGTTCGCTTTGCTGCGTGAACGCTCCACGTTGAGGGCCGGGCACGGCGCGGACAACGCGCACTCCGTGCTGGAGCGGGCGGGCCACCGGCGCGAGGCGCCGCCCCAGACGCCCCGCTGGCGGCCCCATCGGACCCGTCGGTACGACGTCACTTGCACGCAGGGCGCGGCCCTCATGCCCCCCGATGCCGGCCACCAGATCGGTCGATCGGCTTCCATAAACCGGAGGCACAGCGATGGCCCCCGCGACGCAGAGATAGACGCGCACCCCCGCGCGTGCGCGGCCGATCCGTAGGAGGGCGGCGTCCGTCCCCTCGTGCACACACCAGGGCTGGAGCGAACGGCCGTCGAGGTCGCTGTCCGCCTCAGCTCCGGCCAGGACGAACAGATGATCTCCGTGCAGGCGGAACACCGCGTCGCCCAGTGTCATCTCGATGGCCGCGGCCGCAGGCTCGTTGCCGAGCAGCAGATTTCCCGCGGTGAGGGCGTACGTATCGATGGCGCCGGTCGGGGAAAACCCTAAATGCTGGACGCCGTGCCGGCCCTGGTCCTGGACCGTGCTCAACGGCCCCGGCGCGATGACTTCGATCCCTCGCCCCGTCACTCGGCCACCTCACCCATGACGCTATCCGGCGTGGGGCGGGCCATGTGCGCGTCGAACGACTCAGGATCCATCGGTTGGAAGCGGATGCGGTCTCCAGGTCGCAGGAGGACAGCAGCGTCCATCCCCCAACGTGGGTCGAAGAGGGCCACCGGCGTGCGCCCAATGATGTTCCACCCGCCCGGACTGGACACTGGATAGACGCCCGTTTGAGAGCCTGCGATGCCAACCGAGCCGGCCGCGACACGTGGTCGTGGCGTCGCACGGCGCGGCGTCGCGAGGGCCGGGTCCAGGCCGCCCAGGAACGGGAAGCCGGGCGTGAAACCGAGGAAGAAGACGTCGTAGAGCGGCCTGGTATGCCGGTCAATAACCTCGTCTGTCGAGAGACCGGCGTGTTGTGTAACTACCTCCAGGTCGGGCCCATGCGCCCCCCCGTACGCGACGGGCAGCGTGATGGTCCGCCGCTCCACCCCGTCCGGCCGCGCCGTGGCGGCCGTATCGACGACGATCCGCGCGAGCGCCTCGTCGTCGATAGCGACGGGGTCGAAGGAGATCATGAGCGCGCGGTACGAGGGCACGAGTTCGACAATTCCTGGGAGCGCACGCTCCCGCAAGCCACGGAACAGCGCGAGGACCAGCGCGTTGACGCGCGGGTCAATGCGGTCCGGATAGACGGCGTAGAGGGTGCGCTCCCCGGCGAAGACAAGATCCGGCTGAACCTGAGCGTCCACGCTACGCCCCCTTTAGCGCCCGATCCACGCGCCCACGGGGCGCACGTCGATCCCCGCGGCCTCCAGCGCGGCGCGCAAGCGCCCGAGGAGGCCGACCGCGTCCGGTGTGTCACCGTGGACGCAGATCGTCTCGCCCGTCAGCGCGATCTCCTCCCCGGTGATGGCCGTCACCCGTCCCTCGCGGATCATGCGCAGCGTGCGGGTGATGACGGTCTCGCTATCCGTGATGACCGCGCCCGGCGTGCCGCGCGCCACGAGGCGGCCGTCCGGCTCGACGGCGCGATCCGCGAAGATTTCGCGGGCCACCCGCACGTTGTGGGCGGACGCCGCCTGCTCCAGCGCCGATCCGGCCGGCGCGAAAAGCAGAGGCGTGGGATCGAAGCGCGCGATGGCGGCCACGACGGCATCAGCGACGTGAGGGTCCCGCGCGGCCAGATTGTAGAGCGCGCCGTGCGGTTTGACGTGCTGGAGGGCGAAGCCCGCCGCGGCGCAGAAGGCCGCCAGCGCCCCGATCTGGTACAACACGTCGGTCGTGATCTCCTCGGCCGTCGCCCCGAGGTCGCGCCGGCCGAAGCCGACGCGGTCGGGGAAACCGGGGTGCGCGCCCACGGCGACGCCGTGAGCGCACGCCGTCTCGACGGCGCGCCGCATCGTGCGCGGGTCCCCCGCATGGAAGCCGCAGGCCACGTTCGCGGATGAGACGACGCGTAGCAAGGCCACGTCGTCGCCCAGAGTATAGGCCCCGAAGCCTTCGCCCAGGTCGCAGTTCAGGTCGATCGTCGTCATGGTCATCATTGTTCTCCCTCCGTGTCGCGCATGGTCTCCTCGCGCAGCGCGGGGCCGTCCGCCGCATGGTGTGGGCGCACGGCCGGACGGGGGCGGCGCGTGCGCACCGTCGTCTCGCCGTCCCCGTCGATGCCGCGCTCCCAGCGCACCTGACTGGGAGCATCGACGTCGTAGAGATACTGCACGAGGGCACGATCGGCCGTCAGATGCGCGTGGGCGCACACGGCCATATAGCGGCCCTGAGCCGTTTCGTCGGCCACTTCGGTTACAAGGGTGGCGGTGGTCACACCGGGGAAGGCCCCGGCGAAGCCGGAGAGACTGGCCCGCGTCTGCTCCGCGTTCGCGGGGTCGTAATCAGTCACATGGATGAGGACATCGTCCTCGTAGGGGGCAGGAAAGTCGTCCGGCAGCCACTGGTGTAAGAACGTCCGATAGCGGTCGGCGTACACCCGGTTGCGTGGGCGCACCACCGGATCCTCGGACAGGGCCTGGACCATCCGCGTGCGCAGGTCGTCCACCGCCTCCGCGTGGCGCGGGTACCGGGGGTTGACCGCACGCGCGAGGAACACGTAGATGAGCCCCTGGGGTATCCAGTCGGATCGGAACCAGGCGTTACTATGGCCGGCGAAGGGCTGGACCCACTCGTGCGACGGGAAGCCATGATCGTCCGACACAATGTCCGGCGCCCAGCGGCGCCAGACCGAGGGCAGGACGCGCGCCTCGCTGTGTGGCGTGAGCGGATCGTTATAGGCGGACGTGAACTCGAGCCCGTCCGCGTTGTACCGCCCCGCGTGGAGCATCCAGGTGGGGTGTTCATCCTGCAGCGCGCCGTGCAGCGCGGCGCCATCGGGATTCTCGTAGGGGATCAGCACGACGTTCACGCGCGCGAGGTACGGCTGCCACACCGGATCGAACGCGAGCAACTCGGCCAGGCGCAGTAGGGCGCTCGTGCTCGACGCCTCATTGGCGTGGTGACGCGCGTTGAGCAACAGCGTACACTTCCACGCGCTCATCTTGGCGCGCGACCACAGGCCACTCGTCCGCGGCGTGGTTACCTCGATCGCATAGGAAGGCCGCCCCCGTGCGGAGCGCCCGGCCTCGTACGCCCGCACGCGCGGCGACTCCCGCAAGCGCATGAGGATCGGCTCGATATCCGCCTGCACGAGGACCCGGTCCCACGGCACACATGGGTCGGCGCCACGCCCAGAGGGAGGCGACACAGCCGTTTCAGCCGGCACGCCCGCGCCACGACGGGCGGCCCACAACGCGGTCACGGCCGTCCCGTCGTCGAGCATATAGCCGCAGTCCGCATGCAGCGGATCTTCGTGAATGGGGAGCGCGTCCCGCACGCGCGCCCACGCCCGCAAAAGGTCGATGGCGTGGGTCCGCTCATCGTCCGGGCCGTCTATAGCCAGGATGATGTGCCGCGTCTCCTCATCGAGTCCCTCCGTCGGCGAAGACGATGCCGCGACGCGGATCGCCGCGACACGCACATCGACCTGTGTAGCCCTGACCAACGGCGTCGTCCCCTCGTCGTCTCCGCGCTGCCAGATGATCGTGGGCTCGCGGGTCGGCGCCTCAATCAGCCGCCAGCGCACCATCCCGCCCCGACCGTCACGACGATGGATGCGCGGGATCACCGACCCCGGGGCCGTCCAAAGGCGCGCCCCTCGGCGGGGCTCCCCCGGATCGGTTGGCCGTACCCAGGGCGGGATATAGGGGGTACCTCCGTGCGCACTGTGGCCCAACAGGGCTGAACAGTAGTCCAGCGTGTCGAAATAGATATCCTCGTGTAGACTCTCAAGCGGGCTTTCGCGTTCCTCACGCACCCCTACCAACCGATCGTCCTCACTGAGCCAGACGTCGATAGTCAAGCTGCCGAAAAACGGCTGGTCCTGAGGACGCGGCGTGGACCCGGCCACCCGGTAGACATGGTCGCGAACCGCCGGCAGGATCTCCCCCTGGATGACATCCCAGGCGCGCTCGGGGTCGGGCGCGACACGTCGATCGACCACGGGTTCGCCCGCCACCAGGAGACGGACGCCGCCCGTGCAGGGGTGGACGGAACCCCATGCGGGGAAACCCGGGAGGTAGGGACGCATCCCATGGAGCGCCTCGAACGAGGATCGCCACACGACGGCGCCATCTGGGCCCTGTGCCTCCACCTCGTACGTCGTCGTGATCTCCCCCATCTTGATACGCACGGCCCCGTCAGACAGGCCCAACTGGTCGCGGATGAGTTCGTCGACGGGATGGAGTTCCTGGATCCAGCGGATCGGCAATTCCAGGCATGGATCGACGGGAACGAAAGGCTGGCACCGGATGGTCACCACGCGGACGTCACGGGTCCGTAGGCACGGGACAACCTCGTCCAGTAGCCACGCGCGGCCCTGTCGGTACGCTGGCCGGACACGGATGCGCTCGCCGGACACAGGCATGCCCAACGCCTCGATCTCGTCGGCGATCGCGCGCCATAGTTGCGCGCGCCGACCGGCGGGCTCGCTCACGCGCACGTCTATGTCCCAAGCGGCGTCGGGGGGTAGGGCCTGGAGGGCGGGGAAGACGGCGTCGCTCAGTGCCCGCCACACGTCGTCAACCTCCCAGTCGAGCCTCTGTTCTCCCGTCACGGCAACGGGTTGGGCGCCTGCATCGTCGGAGACGTGGATGGGAAGGGAGGGAGTCTGGGCGCGTCCCCAGTCCACCACCGCGTCCGCGGTCGCCGCGCGCAGGGCCGCGGACACACCGTCGAGTGGTAGACGCACGATGAGGGCCTCGTCCCCGCTCCGGCGTCCTTCACTGGGGATATGGTCGAGCGCGGCGACCGCGGCGGCGGCGCGGGCCTCAGGATCGGCGAGGGCGCAGAGGCGGCGCGCCCTCTCTTCGATCTGCTGTACGGTGGGGACTCCGTCGGAGGGCGGCTGCGCGTCAAGCGTGGCCAGGGCATGGGTCGCGCAGGTGCGTCCCCGCTCGTCGCCCCCGCGCACGACGACGCGCCCCCCCATCCCATCATCCTGGACGCGCAGTTCCCCCTCGCCGGGACCCAACGGGCCACCATCGGTGGGAGCCCCCAGCGCCTCGATCTCGATCACGACCGTTCGCCCCGGCGGGGCGGCGTCCCCTTCTCCAGGGCCTGCTGTGGGCACGGGCGCGAGGGGCAAGCCCAGGCCCAGCGTCTCGAGGCCGATGCGCGCCCCGAGGTCGATCACCGCTCGCCCCGTTGACGGCGCGAGGTCGGCAGGCAGGTCGATCCGCACGCGGCCCAGGTCCGGCAACAAATCCCCGTCGCTATCGACACAGAGCCCGACCGGCCCATAAAGGTCGGCGAGTGATCTCAGCGTCGCGTCCACTACCCCGCGATCTCGCGTCACATTCGACCGCTCAAACCGGCGACGCGGCCGTCCGGCGTCGAATCGCGTGGCTCCCGCGTAGCCCTCTCCACCGTCCTCACTATCAACTGTGAGGACGAGGGCGCAGGGCAGGCCGGACGCTACCGGGCCAAGCGCCTCCAGGAGGCGCTGGCGCGTCTGGAGATTAGGCCCCGTAGCGGGTCCTGGGACGAGGCGGACGCGCGCCTCCACGATCTCGCCCCCGCGTATGACGACGGCCTCCAGGACCACCTGGTCGTACGAATGATCGGCCAGGGCCGCGCGGACGGCGGCGGCTAGGGCAGGGGCATCCAGAGCGGCGTCAATGGGTAGGTGCGGCGCGGATGCCGCCACGGCGAACGCCGCGGCGGCAAGACCGCGCTCATCGGCGCCGCCGACGAGCAGCGCCGGTTTCGCTCCACTGAGTGATGCGACCATGCCATCACCAGGTGATAGGTCGTGCAGTGCGCGCTCCAGCACAGGGGGGCAGCCGACGGCGACCGTCGCGGGACGGCCGACGAACACCGGGATGGTGTCCCCGAGAGAGATGCGCTCCTCGTCGGTGGTGAGCGGCAGGGTGCACGACAAGGACGCCAGGCCGAGGCGCGCCGCCAGGTCCGTCGCGGCGGCATACTCAGGATGCTCCGCGGCGGGTCCGAGTACGAAGCGCGCCTGTACAGTGTCGACAAGCCCATCGCCATCGCGATCGGCCATAAGCCCACCCGGCATGAGAAACGTATCGAGCGCGAACAAGCGGACGGCGTCGGTCATGAGGCCCCTCCTTGACCCGTGCGCGGATCGAGTGTATCGCGGAGCCAGTCGCCGAGGATATTGATCGCCAGGGCCGTAAGGAGGATGGCCACGCCTGGGAAGGTGGCGATCCACCAGGCCGTGCTCAGATACACCCGGCCATCGCTCAAGAGTCCACCCCAGGTTGGCGTTTCCGGGCTCAACCCTAACCCAAGAAAGGTCAGCGCCGCCTCGAACAGGATGTTGACGCTCGTGTTCAACGTTACCAACACGATGATTGATGACACGACGCTTGGTAGGATGTGGTGGATCAAAATCCGCCCTCCCCCCGCGCCGATGGAGCGGGCCGCCGTCACGTATTCCAGCTCCCGTGTGGTCAGCACTTGACTGCGGACCACGCGCGCATAGTCCATCCAGCCGCCGATCGCCAGGACCAGGATGATGTTGCCGACGCCGCCGCCGAAGAGGGACACGACCAGGATGGCCAGCAGGATGAAGGGGAAGGAGAGTTGGACGTCCGTCCAGCGCATGATGATGGCGCTGAGGACGCCGCCGTAGTAGCCGGAGAGAAGGCCGAGCGTCACGCCGATGACGCAGGACAGCACGACGGCGGCGATGGCCACCAGGATTGAGAGGCGGGCTCCATAGACGATGAGCCGCCACACATCGTGACCAAGAGGGTCCGTGCCGAGGATGTGGCCGGGCGCGCCGGGACCCAGGAGACGCGCGGTCAGATCGATCGCGTTGGGGTCACCCGGTGTGATGAGACCGGGTATGGCGACACAGAGCAGAACCCCCAGGAGGATGAGGGCCGCGACCACCGTCCCCAGATTATCGCGCAGCGCAAAATGGCGCCGCCGCGCGGGCGGCGCCTCGTCCAGCGCCGCGCGTTCGTCTTGCATCAATAGGCTCACGATGCACCTCTCTTCTCTATCTCTTCCCTCGCCGCCACCTACCCGCTGGCGATACGCTTATTTGAATTGGACGCGCGGATCGATGAAAGCGTAGCTCAGGTCGACGAGCAGATTGACCAGGATCAGCAGGGCCGCCAGGACCAACACGCTCGCCTCGACGAGCGGGAAATCCCCTTGATTGACCGCCGACAGAGCCAGTTGGCCGACCCCTGGCCAGGAAAAAACCTGCTCGATGATCACCGCCCCACCAAGGAGCGTCCCAAACTGCAAGCCGATATAGGTGACGACGGGCAGAAGGGCGTTGCGCACAACATGGTGCAGCAACACCCGCCTATCTGGTAAGCCCTTGGCGCGTGCGGTGCGCACATAGTCTGCCTGGATGACGTCGAGGACGCTCGAACGGACGAGGCGGGTGGTGATGCCGGCGATGATCATGCCCAACGTGACCGCCGGCAGGACGAGATACTGGGGGCCACCGTAGCCGGACGGCGGCAACCAGTTCAGGCGGACGGCAAAGATGAGGATGAGCATGATGCCGAGCCAGAAGTTGGGGAAGGACACCCCCAGGAGCGCGAACACGCGCGCCACGTAGTCGATCGGCGCGTTGCGCCGCACCGCGGACAGGATCCCGAGCGGGAACGCGATCAACAGAGAGACGACCATGCTCGACAGCGTCAGAATCAAGGTCGCCGGAAGGTGGTCGATCACGAGCGAGAGTGCTGGAGCCTGATAATAGTAGGACCGGCCGAGGTTGCCGTGCAGAGCATTGCCGAGGAAGATGAGGTATTGCACCGGCAATGACTGCTCCAGCCCGAGTTGCCGGCGCATGGCCAGGATATCGGCCCTCGTCGGCGTGGCGCCGCGAAACATCGCCGCCGCGGGATCTCCCGTCAGGTGGAGGGCGACAAAGACGATCAACGAGATGCCCAGGAGCACGAAGATGCTCTGGGCGACGCGACGGACGATGTACGGGATCACGATACGTTGCTCCGAACCAGCGAGAGGGAGAGCGTGTCGGCGACCGCCACCCGCATGTCGAGTGGAGGCCGCGACAGCAGCGCCACCGTGGCGCTCAGCTTGGCGAATTAGCGCAGGTAGACGTTCTGGAGCTCCAGGCGATCGTCGGGGGGCGCGACAAAGTTATGCACGTTGCGCGTCGTCGCCCACAAATTGACATTCTGGAAGAGGACGACGTTGGGCACGTCATGATAGAGCATAACGTCGATCTTCTTGTACAGAGCGAGGCGCTGATTCTGATCCAGGGTCGAGCGCGCCTGATCGAGGAGGGTGTCCACCTGCGTGTTGCTGTAGCCAGGGTTGTAGAACTCGTTGGAGTGGTAGAGCGAGTAGGCCGTATTGTCGAAGTCGAGCGTCCACCCGCCCCAGACGAACTCGGACATATTGCCGTACGTCCCCTTGGGGATATTGGTGTTATAGAGGATGGTCGGCGCGATCGTCTGCAGGTTGACCGTCAAGCCGACCTGCTGCAATTCGGCGACCACGACCTCGGCGATCTGCTTGAACACCGAATCTGTCCCATCGATCTGGAAGGTCAGGCTCGGGGAGCCCGACAGGTGCGCCGCCTGGATGAGCGCCCGCGCCTTTGTTGGATCATAGGGGTAGGGCCGCAGCGACGGGTCATTGCCGAAGCTGAGGGCGCTCTGCCAGGTCGAAACCTGCTTCCCATACCCATTGAGGATCGTCTGGATGATCGTCTTGGTGTCAATGGCGTAGTTGATAGCCTGGCGGATCTGGACGCTCTTAGTCGGTCCGATCCGGCCGTTGAGGAAGATGCCTGTGACCGACGTGCTTCCTACCGGATAGAGTAACAAGCCGGAGGCTGACTTGATGGTGCTGGCCTGTCCAACCGCCACTTTTTGCATGATGTCGATGTGACCCGTCTGGAGTTCGGCCAACCGCGTGGCGTCCTCTGGGATGAAACGGTAGATCACATGTTTCATGCGGGGCGCGCCGCGCCAGTATTTCGTGTAGGCCGTCAGATCGACTTCCGACGTTGGGACGTAGCGCGTCACCATATAGGCGCCTGTGCCGATGGGGTGGCTGGTAAAGTACGTGTTCCCATGCCGCGCGATGTATTGGGGCGGCACGATCATGGCGCCGTAGCCAGCCAGTTTAGTGATTAGGACTGGGTCCGGCGACGTCGTGATGAAATCAACGGTGTAGGGATTGACGACGCGCACCTGTTTGATTGTTTTGTACTGGAAATACTGCGCGCCTTTCTGTCCGAATGGACCAAGGAGGCGATCGAACGTGAATTTGACGGCCGCGGCATTAAACGGTTCGCCATCCTGGAAGGTCACGCCCTTACGCAGCGTGACACGCAGTGTATTGTCATTCAGATAGGTCCAATTGGTCGCTAACCCCTTGCTCTTGTCGATCTTGAGGTCCGGGCCGCGGTAGACGAGGGCGTCGAAGATGTTTGAGCTGATCATACCCCAGGCCAGCGTAAAGGTGGCGATGGGATCGAAGTTTTGCGGGTCACCATACTGTGATCCAATGACCAACGTCGAGCGGTCATGGTTGATCGAAGCCACAGCCTGGGCGTGGACGATTGGCGACGCGGCGCCGAACGGGCGAGCGCTACCCAGGAACGACGAGAAAGCGATGACAAGGGCAAGAGCCGCGGTTGTGAGCGTGCGCCAGGACAGAATGGCCATGCAATGTCTCCTCATTGTGTGACTACGCGATACGGCATGTGGGCGCGGAGTGGGAACAGCAGTTATATATCTACCTATCTCACGCTTCCTTCATAGACCTCCTTTGCCGGGTAAGCGCCGTCGGCATCGTCGCGGCAAGCACATTACGTTGACCATACAGATGGTGGACGGCCAGCCGCTGCGACAGCGTATGGGCTGCATCCACGGTTAACCGCCCGAATTGTTCAACAAGACGTGGATTGGATGGATACGTCAGAAAACTAACGCTCACGCCCGCCACGGGAAACCCACCCGCGTTCACGATGGCCGCTCCGACGGCGGACACTCCCGGATAGCTCTCATCCTGCGCACTGATCCACCCCTGCTCCTGCGCTCGCTCGAGTTGTCGACCGAGTTCTATGCGTGTCTTGATAGACTGCTCCGTAAGTCCGGTGAGCCGATCGTCGGTATCGTCACCGAGGATCGTATCCACCTGTTGTCCGTCCATGTGCATCAACATGGCTTTGCCGAATGCCGTTGTCGTTGCCGGGAGGCGATCACCGATCGCCCAGACGAACCGAACGGGCTGCTGCCCTTCCCGTAGAGCCAGAATAACGCCATCACCCCGATCAAGCGCGCCAAGATACGCCGTGTAGCCAGTCTGTCGCGCCAAATCGTCCAACACATCCGCAGCCTGTACGATCAGAGGGTTATCAGCCAGGTACAGGGCTCCTAGCTTCAGCGCCGCTAGACCGATCCGATAGTGGGAGGTATCCGCGACGCGCTCGACGTATCCGGCGTCCTCAAGCGTGTTCAAAAGACGTAGGACAATCGTGCGCGGTAGGTCGAGGCAACGCGTCAACTCGGCAACGCTCATAGTCGGCCGCTCACGGCTGAAAGCGCGCAGTACGCTCAACGCGCGCGCGACCGTCTGGACAGTTTCCTTCGGCATCCGTTATTGTCCGATGCTTGGACTATATGTCCGATTTATTCGTTATAGTACACCCATTCACTCCCAATGGCAAGAAGAGCCGTCAACAAACTATCGGTTGACAATGGCGTGCATGCGCGTCGGCGCCTATACGCCCCCTACGATCCACGTCTGCCAGGGTGTCAACCGTTGCTGACACACCGGCGTGCTGTCGTGAGTGAACAATGCTTACGAGACCCCGCACCAGGAAACGATTGTCGCCGCGATTATTTTCACCGTCTCGATCACGCTCTCCACCTCAACGTATTCGTCAGCGCCGTGCATGCCTCCACCACGGGCGCCGATACACGCCGCCGGGATGCCGAAAGGGCCAGCGAAGCGGGCGTCGAGCCCTCCGGTGGAGGCCTCCAGTGGTGGCGCGCTACCAGCCACCGTAGCGACGGCAGTGGAGAGCGTGGTGACGAAGGGGGACGTGGCATCCTGCCGCCACGGATCGGCCTGCCACCCGAACCATTCAATGATCGGGGGATGCGCCCGCAACCATCCATCGGCCCGCGCCACCTCCGCGATGCGCTCCTCAACCTCGCGGCGTACGTCCTCGCGCGTTTGCGGCGGAATAAAGGCGATGCGGCACTCCATCTCGGCACGCCCTGCCACCGTCGAGGGCCAATCACCCGCTCGCATCACCCCGATGCTGAGGTTGACTGCTCGTCCCGTCGAGCCGCCGAAGAACGGATCTTGCCACTGGGCCCCGCGGTCGGCGTCGAGCGCGACCATCGCCTCATAGAGGGGTATTATCTTCCCGATGGCGTTGACGCCCATCTGCGAGTGTGCAGCGTGGGCCGTCTTGCCGTGGACGGTGACGCGGAACAGCATGACGCCGGGCTGGCCGAGCACGATCGTGCGGTAGAAAGGCTCGGCGCTGAGTAAGGCGTCCGCCGTATGACCACGCAATAAGGTGGCAAGTGTGCCCGCTCCACCGCCCGCCTCCTCCTCGACGACGCTTTGCACGATGACTGTCCCGCGCGGGCGCATGCCCGTGTCGAGTACGGCCTTGAGAGCATGGGCACAGGCAATCGTCCCTGACTTCATGTCGAGAGCGCCGCGGCCATAGATGCGCTGCTCCTTCCCTACTCCGACGAGCTCACCACCCCAGGGATCATGGGTCCAGGCGTCGAGAGGCTCGGGTGACACCACGTCGGCATGGCCATTGAGCGCGATCGAGCGCGCGGTTGGATCGGTACCCCGCAGCGTTCCCACGATATTGGGCCGACCTGCGGTCGCCAGACCGGCGCGCACGTAGTCGGGGTGGCGACTGACCACATCCAGGTCGGCCTCGAAGGCATCGACATCGAGATTCAGCCGTTCGTAGATGCCGCGCATAAAGTCTTGCGCCGCGCCCTCCTGACCGATCACGCTGGGAATCCGTACGCACGACACGACATCGCGCACGATCTCCTCACGGTTGCCCTCGACTCGTTCAAGAATCGCGGATAGCGTTGCATTCATCGTTTCCCCCCTTGTCTTAATTCGTGACGCGCCCACCTATTCAGACGCCACCAGTATAGACGCCCACCCCGCGACCACGGCGCTCTTAAAGATCCTACAAGCTACCTATCACAACCGTACACGCTCTGTTGGCGGCGGGTGCGCGCCACTTTTTCGCGTATCTGCTGGGAGCGCCGGCTTCCAGCCGGCACACATGTGAGGGCGTGTGCATTGCTGGTGGCAGACATGATGGCCGCGACCGCCTGCCGGCTAGAAGCCGGCGCTCCCAGCAGATACGACGCACGCCTCGGTGACGAGCGCGACAAAGTGGCGCGCACCCGTTGGCGGCGCTCCCCTTGACGGACCCATGGGGCGCGTTGTTATAGTACAGGGCAAGCGCACCCCATCATGCACTCGACATGAACTTTATTGGCGGGTAGGCGCGCACTCATCTCCAGGAGGCGTATCATGTTTGCCCAGCCACCAAACACATCCACCCTTGAACGTGACTATCTGTCGGGCATGCTCTCCCGCCGTGGTTTCGTCGCGGCCTTGGCTGCCGCGACGGCTACCGTAGCCTTCGCGGGCTCGACGCACGCCGCCCTAGCCGCAGCCGACAGGCGCGCCGACGCACTCGACCACCTGTCGACGCCACGCCGTGGTGGGACGCTCAATGCTGGACTCACCGGGCAACCAGACCAGTTTGACCCGGCGACCTCATCAATCTACACGGCTGCCCAGATCTACGATAACATCTTCGACAAGCTCGTGGTCCTGGATAGCCGCGGCGCCTTCCAGCCCGCGCTAGCGCGGTCATGGCGGCAACTCGACCCGAAGACCTGGGAGTTCGACCTCGTCCATAACGCGGTCTTCCACAACAACGAACCGTTCACCGCGCACGACGTCCAGTACACCTTCAATCGAATCCTGAGCCCCAAGATCGCGAGCGCCTACGCCCCCCTATTCAACGCCATCGCATCGGTACAGGTTGTCAATAACTATACGGTACGCTTTCACCTCTCCCAACCGTTCGGCCCGTTCCTGACTAATCTGGCGGCCAACGGCGAGATTGTCAACGCGAGAGCGATCAAGCAATACGATCCCAACCGGCATCCAATAGGGACGGGGCCGTTCAGGTTCAAGGAATGGGTCACGAGCGACCATGTCACGCTGGAGCGCTGGCCCCACTACTTCCAGAGTGACCGGCCGTATCTCGATCGCGTCATTTTTCGTGGAACGAACGTCGACGAAAGCCGACTGGCCGCTTTGCAGAGTGGTGAACTCAACTGGGTTGACGCCATCCCGCTTCAGGATGTACGCCGGCTACGGAGCAGCAGAAACCCGCTCTACGTCACAGCGAACAACGCGGGCATCCCTGATTACTTGTCGTTCGTTGTGGACAAGCCGCCGTTCAACAACAAGAAGCTGCGCCAGGCCGTGGCCTGGGCCATCGACAAACGCGCCATCCTGGCCGTGGCCTACTTTGGCGTCGGCGAGACCGGCTCGGCCGAAGTACCCACGGGGAGCCCGTGGTACACCGGCAACGACCCCTACCACTCCGGCCCTGACCTCGCCAAGGCCCAGCGTTTGCTCCACGAGGCCGGCTATCCCAATGGTCTTACCGTCGAATACCTGGGGCTACCGCAATACCCCGAGCTACTAAAGACGGGTGAGATCGTCAAGGAGCAACTGGCGCAGATTGGCATCCAGATGACGATCAAGCAGGTTGAGGTTACGGTGTGGGGTAATCGCTTCGTGAAAAAGCAGTATCAGATCACCTCGGCCTACCAGGAACGCACCATCGACCCCGACAACTTCTACAGCCTGCTGCTCACGCGCGACGCCAGTCTCAATGTGACGGGCTACAACAACCCACGCTTCGACGCTTTAGTTAAGCAGGCCCGCACGGCGACCGACTTCTCCGCCCGCAAGGCGCTCTACGCCAAGGTGCGCGCCATCATGTACGATGACGTTCCAAACATCTTCGTCCATTACGAAACCCTCAACTACGCCATGCAGCCGCGCGTTCACGGCTCCGCCGTGCTGCCATCGCTCGAACTGCAATTCAAGAACGTTTGGTTAAGCTAACGCTTGCGGCGTCGGCATGTTCCAGCCGAGACGTGCCGACGCCAACAGCTCTTGACCTGCTTTATAGCAATCTCTGGATAGCGATATGTGGGCGAGGGCTAGCCGGCGACGAAACCACTACGAACCCGCCGGGACCTGCTGACGCCGCCGAAAATCGTCGGCGATGTCACCCATCCGGGCAATCCAGATCTCCTCATGCCGTGTGATGTGCTGGATTATGCGTTCGAGCATCCGCATGCGATGTGGCCGGCCAATGATTTGGGGATGCATGGTCAGCACGAAGCACACGTCCCCCCCTTCCTCATACATCCCGTCGAAATCCTCGCGCCAGATCTCCTCGACGTGCGACGGGGCTTTCCCTCCCGGCAATCCGGCGGACGGTACCATCATAAAGTGCCCTGAGTCCGTCAGTTCCCAGGCGGATGGAACCTCGACGAGAGTGGTTTGCTTGCCCGCATCGAGCACCCAACCGGGCCTGTCCGCCCCGAGTTGACTCGCGTCGTACGCGAAGCCGTACTCTTCCAGCAACCCGAACGTCGACGTCGACAACTCCCACGCCGGCGAACGGTAGCCGCGGGGCCGCTTGCCCGTGATCCTGTCGAGCGCATCCAGACCACGCTCGATCATGGTACGTTCCTCCTCCAGTGTGAGGAGGGGAGGGGGCTCGTGGAGATAGCCGTGATGACCGATCTCATGCCCAGCGTTGACAATAGCCCGCGTTTCATCCGGATGACGGTCGGCGGTATCGCCAGGGATGAAAAAGGTCGCGGGCAGTTGATAGCGATCCAGCAAGCGGAGAATACGCGGCACGCCTTCGTTGGCGCCATAGGCGCCGCGCGAGAGTGCTGAGGGTGTATCGGTCTTGAACGAGCCAAGCCACGCCGACTCGGCGTCGAAGTCGAAGGTGAACGATACAGCGATTCGGCGATTTTGTGGATCGCCTACCTGTGTAGCCATGGGTCTTGCCCCTTCCTTTCACGTTGCGCCTGTCACGCTAAGGGGCCGTGCAGAAATAACCACTCCAACTTTTCGCCTCGTTCACGCCTACAGTGGACGGGGAGTTGACTACTTTATTTCTGCGCGGGCCCTAAGACATGGTTCAGCGTACGCGTGGCGTAGCTTGAGAGTTTGCGCCTCTGACAGGCGCGACACTGTCACGTCCGTTTGAACCAAGTCTAACTCCCTAACTATTTAACTATTTAACTCCACACGGCTTGCGACGGGCAGAGGGTTACTGTACACTATGGGCTACATCGGACATGCCCGCTGGATATCGGATGATAAGCAATCGATAGCGCCTATCGCTAGGCGCTTGGGGCAGCGACACCGACAATTTTTTGTCGATCTTGCTGCTCCGTCAGGAGCCTCTTGTTCCAAGCGAAGTCTTGGAACAAGGTTAGACGTCTAATACGGGCGAACGTGGTGCGATCGAGTCAAGTTTTTGCGTCGCATATATCTCGTCGGTCTGAGGCGGAGCCTCGTTAGACTAATGTCTGTGCATTAGTACGGCCAGGGCAGTTAAGAAAAGGGAGGCAAGACAGGTGCAGCGATACGTGAAACCGCTCCCCCTGTCGCTGTGACACGATGTCCTCAACCGCTCTCTATGCCGTGCGGCGCCTATTTCTTACACTCCCCGTCCTCGTGGGCATGAGTGTTTTTGTGTTCGCCATCATCCACCTCGCTCCCGGTGA
>JAABUJ010002574.1_pt1 | contig 22098 bp, 24 predicted proteins | sample 5559131 | NCBI WGS metagenome assembly JAABUJ01 (sample SAMN10711875, study PRJNA513366) | rock metagenome | isolation source: Antarctica rocks | place: Antarctica: Victoria Land, Mt New Zealand nord | collected 2016-01-07
TAGAGGTGTCCAGCTGTCGCCTCATGAAAATGCCTGTCCGGTGAACCCCACTCGCATTTACCACGTAGCTGATCACACCTACTGCTAGTCTCTAGACTTGGCCTACAACCACAGGAATGCAATTCACCGGCGTCCATATGGGAGTTCCCCGTGAGCCTCCGCATAGGCAGGAAAATCTACGTAACTGGCGGCGACCGTACGGTTAATTTTTCCGGCTGTGCGTTCTACCTCACGGAAAGCCTGCGAGAGGAGTTTCCGGAGTTCCAGGTCGAGGCTGTACCCATTCACTCTTATCGCACGCTGTACGGTGCGACGGCGATGTGGGGGTTGCGGATGCGGACAGACCCCCGGCCTTACTTTTTCATGACGCAGCAATTTCAGAACGCCAACTGGCTCGCTAGCCGTTTCGATCGGGATCGCAACGCCGTTCTGATCTCGTTCCCGCAGATCGCCATCAGCCCGGACGTTGGAAGGTTTGCCAAGACCTACCTCTACATCGACATGACCCACCGCCAGTATCTGTCCTACGGGCAATTCGCCGGCATGCCACGGCGCATTCAGGACGAAATCTTTGCCCAGGAGCGAGCGTCCTACGCGTCCGCGGATCGCATCTTCGCCGCCACCTCCGAGGTGAGGCGACAACTGATCGAGCATTATTCGATCGCTGACGGCAGAATCGAGGTCATCGGGCGCGGCCTCAATATGCCGCTCTTGCGGCCCGAGCGCCGACGCGAGGTGAAATCGGACGACAGGCTCCGCGTGGGCTTCATGGGTCTCGACTTCGAGCGGAAGGGCTTGCGCGACCTGATCGCCGCGATCGATGCCGATACGTGGCTACAGCAAAGGGTCGCGTTGGAGGTGATCGGCCCTGGACAAGGCGACCTGCCGGATCGCGCTTACATGTCACTTCATGGCTATATCAACAAGGACCAGGATCTCGACAGGCTGATCGCCATATTGGATCGTTGCGACCTGGGCTTCCTGTTCTCGCGATCGGAGGGGGTGCCGGGCTCGGTCCTGGAGTTCCTCAGCCGCGGCGTGCCGTGCCTCATCTCCGACATCCCGCCTATGCAAAGTCTCACGCGTCTGCCGGGGGTCGTCAGCCTGCCCTTGGCGCAGGGGGCCGCGATCATCGGTGACACCTTGCGCGAGTTGCTGGCGTTGCCTGACCACGTAAGATCGCTTAAGGCGGCCGCATGTGCCTCGCACCTTGCGGGCTGGCAGGAGCAGGCGCAATGCATCGGGCGCTGGTGTCGGACTTGAGGCTGCCGCGATGCGCCGACACATCGAGCGACATGGCAGGCCATGAGCACATCGCGAAACTCTGCGGGCCGGAACGGGCCCATCTGGTGCCGGTGCTGGCGCGTGCACTTTGGGCGGGATAGGGCAATGAACACCGACAGGGGCGGCCGGCTGCCCGCGATGCGTGGGGTGGGCCGAGAGGCGCGACCATGAACGCGCGACGCACCCTCGTGGTCGACCGCACTCATCTCGGACGCCGTGCCTCGGGCATTAAGCGCATCACCGAGGAGCTTTCTCCGACGAGGCGCTCCGCCCTTTGCCGGTGGAGGGCTTCGGCGCGTCCGGCACGGGGAAGCTCATGTGGCGGCGGCCCAGATGGCGAGGGTGCCGCTGGCCATGGCGGCGAGACCGTCCACTGTTTGGGCCTTCTCGGGCTTCCGGAATCCAGTAGACCCCGGTCGATTCCATCATCACCGTCTTCACACCGCATTCGGCGAACCAGCCAGCCAGCCGGCTGAGGTCGGTCGTGAACGTGCCGAAGCTGTGCACCGGTTCGGCCGAGCGATCAGCGTCGTGCGCGATTGCCTCAGCATGGAGGGTTGAATCCCGAGTTCGGCCGCGATCTGCATCTGCGGTCGGCCACTGCTCTCCAGAAGCGCCACCGCCTCAAGTTTGAACTCGAGCGGAGCTGGCTTGAGGCTCCGGCAGGCGAAGCCTGTTGGAGAAGCCAGCGTAGGGGTGAACTCCCGTCTTGTCTTCGCCATCGAACACCTTCCTCGCCCGCAACGAGCGTATCAGAGATGTCCGCGGAACCGGGGGAGGATCAGAGGTCGTCGACCTGTTTCTGGGCCACCTTCTCGGCATCGACGCCAACACCGGCATCGAAAGCACGCCCGGCGTGATCCACCAGATGCTTCTTCCAGGCGCAGATCTGGTTCGGATGGACCTCGTAGCGTTGCGCCAGCTCCGCCACCGTCGCCTGCTCGCGCAGCGCCTCCAGGGCGATCTTCGCCTTCAGAGCCGTATCGATCTTCCGTCTCGTCTTCTTCGTCATCGCTTGCTCCGTCTATCAAACGGAGAAGCCGATTTCCAACTTAGCCCGCGGTCCCAAAAACCGGGTCCACTTCACTGATACGCTTGAGAGGAGCTATGCGCGTCCGTCGTTACGACGGGAGACCAGCTACCTTCAGTGACTCCATCTTGCTGATTGCAACTGAAAGCATTTAGTCATTCCCGACGTCGGCGCTGACGAGCCGATGACGAGGCAGGCCCTAAGCGGCGTCGTTCCCGTTCGTTCAAGCATGATCGGCTTCCTTCGAGGTCACGACCATATGAGCTGCAGCCCGGCATGAGCAGCGGGGCGCAACGGGCGTGGCAACGACAATACGACCCCGCGCAGCTTTTCGATGTCCTGGTCGGGCAGTGGACGGATGACGCGGATCCCGACCGCGTAAGCGAGGGCTCCGGCCAGGATAGCGGCGGCAACGCCCGTGCCGTTCGGCATCGCGAGGACAATCAGTCGGGCCACGACCGCGCACAGGCCCGCCGCAGCGAGCAGCTTGGCCAGGACCGCGATGGGTGTCGGGCAACGGAGGTGGCGGTACATGTACCAGAGCGTAGCGCCCGCGATCGCGACCTGCACGCCGCCGCGGCTACAGGCGGCCGCTATCGGGCCGAAGGCCGGCACGATTGTCAGCCCGGCCAAGATCGACAGGGCCGCCCCGAAGACCGCCGTGCCGAGCAGGAAGCGGGTGCGCTCCACCGCGATCAGGTAGACGGCCGCGACCGACGCCGTGGCCACGAAGGCCGCGGCGCAGAGCAGGATGGTTGCGGTCGGCACGGCCGGCGCGAAGGCCGGCCCATACATCAGCGGCAGCAGAACCGGGGCAATGGCCGCCGTGCCGAGGCAGGCGGGGAACACCAGCAGCGCCATCAAGCGGACGCTCGTCGCATAGACCTGCCGGGCCTCGTCTCCTTCATCCCGACCGATGTGGTCCGAAAGGCGCGGGAGCAGCGCGCCGGTGAGCAGGAGCGGACCCTGGGTGGCTAGGTTCGACAACGTCAGGCTGACCGTGAATAGCCCGACCGCGTGGCTGCCCCAGCTGCGCTCCAGGAAGAAGACCTCCATGCGCGAGGCGAAGAACGCCGTCAGCATGTAGCTGCCCCAAGTTTCCAGGGAGAACCGCGTGACCCTGCGCCGGAGCGACGCCGAGATCGGCCCCTTTGCGCTGGGTAGCTGCACCAGGATGGCGACCGGCATGAGAGCACCAGCCGCCATGGCCACCATGGCGCCCGTCACGCCGAAGAGCGAGGCACCCAATGCCGTGCCGAGTGCCTGGACGAGACAGCTGGCCAGCGCGACCCGAGCCAGCATCCCGAAGTCCTGCAGGCCCTTGATCCAGCTCGTCGCGAAGTTGCCGAGAGCCTGCACGACCCCCGCCAAGCCCACCAGAAGCCAGAACAGCGGCGAGGTGCTGTAGGTGTCGACCGCAACGGTCCAGACAAAGGCATCTGGGTTGCGCCAAAAGAGCCATGCGGCATACAGCGCAAAGCACAGCGCAATAGCGCTGATGTAGCGCAAGAAGGATCTGAAAAGCCTATAGGTCAGACGGTCCGCTGCGCCGTCCTCGCCCTGCGCGAGCAGTTCGGGAAGGAAACGGGGCAGGCAACCCGTAAGGCCGAGATCGGACACGATCACGGCGATCGTCACGGCCCAGGTCGCGAAGGCCACGATGCCGGTTCCGCTGACGCCCAACAGGCGAGCCACCAGGATCGTTCCGAGAAACCCGCCGAGCGTCGTGAAGATGCCGGCTACGGCGTTCACGATCGAGTTGCGGACGAAACTGCTCGCCATCCAGATCGGATCCTTCCAGGGCCGTCAGGCCGCGAGATGCAGCGCGACCACGCGCCAATGCACCATGGGCTGCGTCTCGGATGCGAAACTGTTCGGGTCGAGGCCGGATACGGGCTTCATCGGGGTTCTCCGAAGATGGAGCTGGGGCCTGGCGACGGTCGCCGACCGGAATCCAATGTTGGCTTCGAACGCATCAGCGGCCGTACACGTCTTCGAACCGGACGATGTCGTCCTCGCCCGTGTAGCTGCCGACTTGGACCTCGATGAGTTCGAGGTCGATCTTGCCCGGGTTGGCGAGCCGATGGACGCAGCCGATCGGCAGGTAGGCGGCCTCGTTCTCGTGGCGCAGGATCACGTCGTCGCCCACCGTCACCTCGGCGGTGCCGCGCACCACCACCCAGTGCTCTGCGCGGTGAAAGTGCTTCTGCAAGGACAGGCGGTGCCCCGGCTTGACCGTGATGCGCTTGACCTGAAACCGCGCGCCTGCATCGATGCGCTGATAAGAGCCCCAGGGACGATACATGAGCAGGTGGTCGTCTGCTTCGGGTCGGTGCTTGGCCTTGAGTTGGGCGACGAGTTCCTTGACGCTGTCGGAGCGGTCGCGGGATGTCACCAGCACGGCATCGCGGGTCGCCACCACGACGACGTCATCGAGGCCCACCACCGTAGTCAGCATGTCGTGGCTGTGGACGAGGCTCTTGCGCGTGTCCACCAGCTCGACCTCGCCCCGGAGCGCGTTGCCCTCGGAGTCCTGGGCCGAGGCCGACCAGATGGCACCCCAAGTGCCGATGTCGGACCAGGCGAACGACACCGGCAACACGCCGGCCTTGGCGGTTCGCTCCATGATGGCGTAGTCGATCGACGTCTTGGGCGAGGCCGCGAAACTTTCTGGGTCGAGCCGGATAAAGTCGAGATCGGTCCGGGCCTTGTCGACGGCCGCCTGAGCGGCCGCGAGGATGGCGGGCGCGAAAGTGCGTAGCTCGGCCAGCATCACGTCGGCGCGAAACAGGAAGTTGCCGCTGTTCCAGAGATAGCCCTGTTCCATATAGGATATGGCGGTTTGGCGGTCGGGCTTCTCGACGAAGCGCTCGACGGCGTGGACCGCACCCTCGCCGACCCTCGCGCCGGGCTGGATGTAGCCGTAGCCGGTGGCGGGGTCGGTCGGCTCGACGCCCAACGTCATGATGAGTCCGGCGCGTGCGCCTTCCGCGGCGGCCTGGCAAGCCTCGACGAAGGCGTCGGTGTCGGGCACGAGATGGTCGGCCGCAAGGATCAGCGCGACCGCTTCAGGATCCTGCCGCGCCGCCAGACAGGCCGCAACCGCAACAGCCGCCGCCGAGTCGCGTCGCTCCGGCTCGAGCACGATGTCGGCCTCGACCCCGATCCCCTGGAGCTGCTCGGCCGCGATGAAGCGGACGTCGCTCGTCGCGACGACGACGAGACGGCCGAAGTATTCTCCCGCGACGCGCTGCGCGGTGGTCTGGAAGCTCGAGAGTTCGCCGAACAGCGGGATGAACTGCTTGGGCATGCTTTCGCGCGAGGCCGGCCACAACCGCGTGCCCGCACCGCCGCACATGATGACCGGGACGATCTTGCCCGCATCGGTGACGTGCCGTGCCTCGTGGGCATCGCCCGGCTCGTCGCGCAGTCTCGTGTCGACCACCTTGACCTGCATGTTCATGTCAGCATCCGTCCAATGTCGCGTAAGTGAGGTCGAGTCGGTCAGGCACCACGCCCGGAAAGGTCGAGCCCCACCACCCACAGAAAGCGCCAGGAGTTGACGAGGTAGCGCCGGAACAGCCGTCGCGGCTCGCACGCCAGGCGCCAGGCCCACTCGAATCCGGTTGCCTGCATCAGCTTCGGTGCGCGGGACCGTGTGCCGGCAAAGTAATCCAGGCCCGCACCGAAATTGAGGACGTAGCAGTCGCCGAGTTCATCGCGGAACCTGTCAGTCCAGACCTCGGATTTCGGAGATCCAACTCCGAGAAACAGGTGCGTGGTACCATGCTGCCCGATGGACGCCGTCAGCTCTCGCGAGTAGCTCTCGTCCCGTTCGAAGCCGAACGGCGGCACGCGAAACGCGAGGGTGTCGACGGGGAAGCCGCGCCGCAGCATTTCGGCCTGGATCTTGTCCGACACCTCGACCGAGCTGACCACAAAAAACAGCTTGTGCGCCGTTCCCGATACTTGGCTGAGAATGCACCGGCACAGGTCAGAGCCCGTCACACGCGCCGGGACCGCCAAGCCGCGCAGCTTGGCGTAAAGATAGACCGGCATGCCGTCTGCAGTGATCACCCAGGCTCGCCGATATGCGGTCTTGAATTCGGCGCTGCGCGACATATTGACCACGTGGTCCAAGTTCGCGGTGGCGACAACGAGCGGGCCCTCGCCCGATGGAACTTTGCGACCAGCAATGGTCTGCGCCAATTCAGCTTCGCCGGCACCGCTGAAAGTCAAGCCGAAGATTGAGTCTGCCATAGTGCTCCCGCCAAGGTGACACACGGGCCGGGGGCCGGTGTGGGATGAACCGGAGCGCTTCACGGCGTTCCGGACGATAAAGCCGTCAGGCTTCTGCTGGCTCGCCGTATCCGGTCGAGACCTTGCCAGATTGAAACCGGACCCAAACCGGAGAGCGCCGTCGAATCGATCTCAGTAACGGATCTAGGGTTCAGGTGATAGATCGACACTTGGGCGGGACCAAGCTTCTCGATGGAGGCCGGAAATGGAAGGCCATCGTCACTGTCATAAAGGCCCGCTACATTGACCCCCGACACTCCCTAACCGGCTCGTCCGAACACATCCATGCAGAGTCGCGCCGATTTGCCGAGCCCGGACGAGGACGATAGGAGGCCCACAACACGCACGTCACGAAGCAAGGCTGGCCACGTATGCGCCAGACAGGGCAGAACGCGCGGCAGCACGGTGCGGCGGGCGGCACGTGCAACGGGCGTCACTGCTTGGCGGAGCGTCCGCTTAAGTGTCAGCGGCGCATTCATGCCGACAACACCGGACTGAGGGACCGTGCGCGGCGGAGCACTCGGCGCTGCAAGCCCCGGTCGCCGCGGCGGGCCTTGTTCAGCACGACCGCGACGATGCGGTTGGCGATCGTCTCAGACATCGCAAGCGCGCGCTCGACATCGTCGACCGTGGTTCGGCCAAACTCGGTCACGACCACGAAAGTGTCGACAAAGCGGGCGACGGCCTGGGAGTCAACCGAAGTCAGCAGGGCGGGGAGATCCAGCAGCACATAGTCGTAGTTCCCCTGCGCGCTCGCCAGCGCTCCTTGCATGCGGCGGGATCCGAGCGCGTCGAAAGGGTGGAGAGGGGCATCCCCTTTGCCGCGACCGAGCAGGTCGAAACCGGATTCCGTGCCGACCAAGCAGCGATCGACCGTCGCATCGCCATTGATGACGTCCGCCAAACCGAGTCCGACATCAGACACCAAAGCCGACGACAGATCAGGCTTCTTGAGGTCGGCATCGACCACGAGGACGCGTGCGCCAACCTCGGCCAGCATGCGTGCCATATTGAGCGTCAGGGTCGATTTGCCTTCACCGGGCCACGGCGACACAATTCCGATCACGACGCCGCTGTTCCGGCGTATCGTTTGATCGACCGACATCTTGATGAACCGGAGAGTCTCGGTCGCGGCCGCACCAGGGGCGCCGCGAATCGAACAGGCTCGCCAAGCTACGCCCCCTAGACGTAGCTCGACGCATGTTGACGATCGGGATCGCCCCCGCAAGCGGCAGACCCAAGGTGGACTTCACTTGCTGCGGCCAGCGCAGCTTCCGGTCGAGAACTTCGCGCAGCAGGACGAGGCCTGTCCCGATCACGAGGCCGCCGACGCCTGCCAGAAGGAGGATGACTTGCGCCTTCGGCGAGCTCCTCGAGAGCGGTGGTCTGGCATAGGTCAGCACGCGGGCTTCGGTGATCGGCAGCGACTGCTGCTGGATGAACTGCGCGAGACGGAGGGCGCGGTTCTGCAGCGCCTCGTGATCGCTCCGCGCCGCGTCCGCAGCGGCAGACAGGTCCCGCATCTTTGCCGTGGCAACTGCGTCCTGCGCTGCGATCTCGGCAGCGTGGGTCTGGCGATATTGCGCCACCGCCATCGTGGCCGCGTCGGCTTGGGCTTTGACCCCCTCGACCCGCTGGTTCATCCACGCGACAGTACGCTGGTTCGACTGCAAACGGCTGTCGAGTTGATCCTGGATGTAGGCATCCGCGACGGCATTAGCGACCTCTGCCGATCGAACGGGGTCGAGCGTCGTCGTGGCAATTTCAGCTAGGTAACTGTGACCCGTCCGCGTGACTTTTACCTTGTGTAACAGGCTGTCGATGGCACTCGCATGACGCATCTTGCCGTTCTGCTGCGGGACGGCCTCACCGGTTAGCCAAGACAGGAGCCGAAAGCGAAGGCCCGGTCCGCCACCCGCAAACTGTGGGTCGGCCTCAAGGTGCAGGCGCTCTACCACCTGCTCTGCGATGCGCTCAGACCTCAGAATCTCGATCTGGCTATCGATGACGGCCGGATCGACCAGCGGCTCTTGCGACACCTGGGATGGCGAGGGTGGCGTCTGTTTCGTATCCATCATCAGGACAGCCGTCGCCGTGAAGCTGTCCGGGGTCGTCATAAGATAACAGCCGGCGAGCGCCAGGCACATCGCCACCGACGCCAAAACCAGACGTCCCCGACGCAGCGCGACATCGATCACGCTTTGAACTGTCCAGCGCTGACTCCCGTCGGAAGATCCATAGATGCGGGTTGGATGCACGCTGTCCGGAACGACATTCATGATCGCTGACCTTTGCTCAAAACGATCAAAGAGGAAGAGGACGCGTTCGCGCTCCAAGACCTTTTTCTTCCCCGGTCGAGCCACGCAGCGGCGAAACAACTTGGCTCTACCGCGAGTTCGCGACGCCGCAGTTACTCCGGGAACGATCCTCGCTGATAGCCAGGAACGAGAAGGACCCCAGATCCTTCTCGGGTAGGAACCGCGACCCAGGGCTGACCTCGAGTGATGCCCTATTTACCGCAAAGATCACAAGCCAAGGCAGCAGAGTGTCAACGCCCGATTGCCATCGAATGGTGCAGTGCATATAGGCCTTCGACGAGCTTGTAAACCGCCGCACGCTGAAATCGTTCCAACCGAACATTTTTGGAGCAATCAGGACATTTTGTGACCGTACTTTGCCTAATTGGGGCACAACGGTGCGCCTCTAGCCTGGGACGGTATAACTGTTAACCAAATGCCACTTGTATGTCCTACGTTATTGAAGCAGCGATGGCGAGAGACTTGGATTTTGTGCTGTGATATTGGCGTAATCAGCAGTCAGCTTCTTGACGGAATGGAACCAAAGCGCGAAGTGGGGATTAATGGCGCGTCGGCGGAGCTGTTGTGCGGTGCACAATCCGCTGGGGGACGATCCGGTGGGAGATGCCTCCATAGGCTTCTACGCTCGGCGGACCGGCCTACGGGCGTACTACTCGGGGGTATACGTATGGTGGTGAAGGTAGCGGAATTCATGCAGGTCAGTGGGAGGCGCGCGCACGAGGCGCCACCTCGCCTCGCTCGACTGGGATCGTTTGGGTCGTACCGCTCCGGGCAGGATACCGTCACTGGCGAAAGACGCTCGCGCGACATTGTCGCTGCCAGAGGCAAAAGGGCGTTCGACTTCTCCGTCGCCCTCGTCTTCCTTTTGTCGCTGGCACCAGCACTCCTGCTCATCGCGGCTTTCATCAAGGGCACGTCGCGCGGGCCGGCGCTGTTCCGGCAAAAGCGTTATGGGATCAACGGCGAACTGTTCGAGATCTGGAAGTTCAGGACCATGTACATGGCGCTGGGCGACCAGCAGGGTGTCAAGCAGACGCGGGACAATGATCCGAGGGTGACGCCCTTTGGACGGTTCCTACGACGGACGAGCCTCGATGAACTGCCGCAGATGGTCAACGTCCTGAATGGCGATATGTCGCTGATCGGTCCACGGCCGCACGTCCCTGGTATGTTGGCCGGCGGCGTCCTGTACGAGGAACTGGTGCCGACCTACCATCAGCGCCACGTGATCCGCCCAGGTATCACGGGGCTAGCGCAGGTTTCGGGTTTCCGCGGTAGCACGGAAGACGCGGAGCACGCCAAGGCCCGCGTCGATTACGATCTTCTGTATATCGAGACTTGGTCGTTCATCCTCGACCTGCGAATCCTCTTTCTGACTGGGTGGCGAGAACTGACGGGCGGCACCGGCTACTGAGGGCTCCCACGAGATAAGTGCTTCGATTTCTCTGACTTTCCTGCGGAATAACACGCCAGCCAAGGCGCTCACTCTCTTGAGGACTCTAAGTCGCCCGGGAAAGGGCTGCTTTGGACCGCTAGTACGCGACGAGGCAGGGGCGTAGCGATTGCTCTCTAGCACCCAAGCCAGCACCGCTCCGGCGCTTTTTGCTGCGTGCCGTAGCTGATAGCACATGTCTTCGAGTGGAAATTGGAGTGCTGCCGTGACAATCTTCACCCTCCCGAGCATCTCCGCACGCGGTGGCTTTGCCGCCGGCGCGTTCGCCGCCGCTTGTTCGTTGACGCTGATCGCCTGCCCAGCCTGGGCCGACTACAAAATCAGCGCGGGCGACGTACTAAGCTTTTCAGTCGCTGGTCTGCCGGAACTCGCGACCAAGGCTCCGGTCGACGTCGACGGCAATGCGACATTGCCGCTGATCGGGCCATTGTCGGTCGCCGGTCTCAGCGCTCCACAGACTCTCGCCAAGGTACAGGGCGTCCTGCCGAGCAAGGAATTCCGTCGTCGAACGGCCGATGGGCGCGAGTTCCCTGTTATTATCTCTCCCGGCGAGATCGGACTGACGGTGTCCGAGTATCGCCCCGTCTACCTCAGTGGCGATGTGGCCAAGCCGGGCGAGGAGCCATTCCGGCCCGGGCTCACAGTCCGCAAGGCCATCGCGCTCGCCGGGGGTTTCGATATCTTGCGCTTTAAGATGGACAACCCATTCCTGCAACTGTCCGACCTCACCAGCGACTACAATACCTCGTGGGTCGATTTTGCCAAGCAGCAGGCTGTAATCGCGCGACTTCAGGCGGAGCTGGACGCAAAGCAACAACTTGACGCAAAGCTCGTGATCACTACCCCGATCGCGGCAAGCCTCGCTAAGGAAATTCTAGACAATGAACGGAACCAGCTTTCTGTTCGCAACGCTGATTTCGCGAAAGAGCAGGTATATCTCAGGGACGCCGTCCTAAAATAGGGCGACCGGGCCAAGGTGTTGAATGAGCAGCAGTCAAAAGAGCAGGAGGGCGTCAAGGCCGATATCGCCGATCTGCAGCGTTACACTGAGCTTTACAACAGGGGTGCCGTCGCCTTGCCGGGACTTTCCGATGCTCGCCGGACTGTGCTGCTGTCTTCCACGCGCGCGCTGCAAACGACGGCTCTGCTCGACTCGGTGGAGCGTGAACAGCAGGATCTCAACCGCAAGCTCGACCGCGTGGGGGACAGTCGCCGCATGCAGCTCTTGCAGCAGATGCAGGTCGCCACGACCGCTTTAGCGTCGACGCGTGCCAAGCTGCAGGCCATCAGCGACAAGCTCCGCTATACCGGCATGGTGAAGTCGCAATTGGTACGCGGCGTCGATAGCCAGCCCAAGATCGTCATCATGCGGGTCGTCGACGGCCGCCAGTCCAAAATCAACGCCGACGTTGACGCCGAATTACAGCCGGGCGATACGGTCGAGGTCGCGTTGCAGGCCGAGCAGCCCGTGGCAGTGCTGCGATAGATCTGTCGAGCGAGAGCGAACGATGCGACAAATCAGTAATTTGCTCCGTCGGGACCTTAAGGCCGATGTTGCAAGGGCAAAGGAAAGAAGTCTCGGGCCGATATGGCCTCAGAGAGGAACGGAACCCGACCCGAGCAGCAAGCGGAGTGGTTCTTTAACCCGCTACCGATGGGCACGGAAGACCTTCGCCTCGAACGCCGGCGTAGAAGATCCGGTGCGATTTCGCGCCGAATTGAGCAAACAGAGGTGAGCATACTAGCATTACGGTGATTCCATCTTACATTTGCAGAAAAAAAGAACCAAAACATAGGATCCAAGTGTAGCTCAGGGTGTTAACGATAGACCCAGACCTGCAAAGGTATTGACCTATGTTTAGACCGTCGATCACCGCAGGAAATTCCGCGGGCACAGAGATACTGTCCTTCGGAATCGGCGGGATCCCGATCGTTTTCTCGGGCATGTTCGGCTGGCTCCACCCAGGGCGAGGCGATGTCGGGATGGTAATCTGCCCCGGCCTTGGCCGCGACGGACGCTTGAGCTATACTACATTCCGTAGACTGGCCAGTGAACTGGCGCAGGCGAACTACCCGACGTTGCGGTTCGATTACCCCGGCACGGGAGACTCGGAGGACTTCCAGGGCGCCGACCCTGCCGTTGGCTGGATGCAAGGCGTTGACAAAGCAATCTCCTTTCTGCGTGAAACCGGCGTCCGAAGGATTGTTCTTTGTGGCTTCCGGCTCGGCGCGCTGTTCGCTCTCCTGAAATCCACCGATCACGACGGCATCGACGACGTCGTGATGATCGATCCCGTAGTATCGGGCGCTCGTTTCCTGCGTGAAGTCAGCATCGCCGCTTCGATCGGCACAGGCGAGCAGCGTCCGCAGGATCCGACCGTCGAAATCGACGGGGTTACGCTCGTCAAGGGGTCGGCCTCACCGCTATACGCCTTGGACGCCTTTGCGCTCGCCGCGCCACCGACCAAACGCCTCCTGCTTCTCGGTGCCCCGAAAACACGCAAAATCGATCAGCTTGCGGCCCACATGCAGGCGCTTGGCACGGAAGTCACGCGGGCGACATTTGAGTTCCCGAGCGAGTTCAGCAGCGACGGGCGTGCGGGAAACTCCGTCGATCTTGACGTAATCCGGGAATGGTTGCCCGCGACGAAGGGGAGCGACCTTCGACTGACCCGGCATTTTGGCACGGAACCAGCCCTGGGGGGGGTTGCGTTTCACGAACGCCCGCTAAGTTTCGGCGTTGGGCTGTTCGGCATCCTTTGCAGACCTCGCGTAGAGGCTCAGCTGGATTCCGTCGTGGTGATCGGCAATGGCGGAGCGGGACCTCGCTACGGCTCTGCCCGGTTCCATGTTTTTCTGGCGCGGCGCCTAGCGGCTAACGGCATCGCATCGCTCCGCTTCGACTTCGCCGGGCTGGGCGACAGTTCACCGGCCGGGCGCGGCGCCGGCCCACATATCTACGAGACGGATCGCGAACCCGATATGCGGGCTGCGATTGATGCGCTCGCATGCCTGGGTTACCGCGGTTTCGTGGCCGCCGGGGTCTGCTCGGGCGGATATCATGCTTGGCGTGCAACCCTCAAAGATGAGCGCATCGAAGAACTTGTAATGGTCAATCCGACTACCTTCCTGTGGCACAAAGGACAGTCGCTCGACGGACTAATCCGCGGCAGCGCCCATTCGGCAAGCTATTATCTTGATATAATGTCGCGTGGCAGCGGATGGAGCCGCCTGCTCCGTCGTCAGTTCAGCGTCCGTCGGATCGTTCACATGATCCGTGCCCAGGCGGTGCGCCGTCTCTCGGCGGCGATTGGAGACGCAGCTCGGCTCGTGAGTTTGCCCGGGTCGAGTGAGGTGCCTCTACAGGCCATGCGACGGCTTTCCCGACGTGGTGTGCGTGTGCTCGTCGTGATGGCGGAAGGCGACGGAGGGTTGGACGTCCTGTCCGCTCATTTCGGGGCCCGCGGGCGTCGGCTGACCGCGCTCCCTGGAAACGCCGTGAAGGTTATGCGGGACCTGGATCATTCCGTGACCCGTCGGGCCATGCAGGAAGACGTTGCCGAAGCCATGTTGGAGTTCCTGAACGTCAAGCCGGGTCGATCGCGGTCAACCGTGATGGGCCAGAAGGATTCCTCTCCGATCCTACCAGTCGGGCTGCCTGAGGACATTACATGACCTATGCGCGGATCACGCTTTCCGAAAGGCTCGGGGAAGAGGACGTAGCTCAGATAGAGACCACGCTCCGTCGCAGCTTCGACCTCGAAGATATGAAGCAGACCATGGACGGTCTCGAGATAACCGTGCGAGACGAAACGCCCGTGTCGAACTTGCAACTCATGCTCAAGCGGATCGTGCGTGCGCGCCGGTATGCGGACAGCGATACGTTGTTCGTCCGAAGCGTGTCGCCGAACGAAGGCATTGATCCACAGCCGGCGCTGGAAGCCAAGGGTGATGTCCGCCAAATCGCGCCGGGCCTGTTTGTCTTTCGCGGCGATTTCCTTCGCGTACGCACCGCTCTCGATGTGAAGATCAGGACGGTCGCCGCTAAGCACGACGCAGTCGAATTGGCCTGTCCGGCGCTGTGGCCGATATCCGTGCTTCAGTCCATCGACTACTTTCACGATTTTCCGCAGCTTCCTCTTCTCGTGTCCGGGGTGGAGCGCAGTTTCGAGGCGCGGGACTTGTTCGCAGAGCGCTTCCGTAAAGGAACGGAGCGGAACGTGATCGCCTGCACTGCCGAGAACGGCGTGGGCCCGGCGCACAACGTGTTGGCGCCGACCGTATGCGACTGCTGCTACTGGCTTCTGCGGGGTCAACGGAATGTTTCCGACCAGATCTTCACGATGCACGGGCATGTATTCCGCAACGAAAGCAGTTCCGAAGACAGGCTCGACCGTTTGACGGCCTACACCATGCGGGAGATCGTGATGGTGGGAAGCCCGGCCTTCGTGCTGTCGCATCGTGATGCGCTCATTGATGACATGTCGGTCCTAATCTCGTCCCTCGACCTCGCTTGCGACATTAAGGCGGCTGATGATCCGTTCTTCTGCAACGACTCGCTGAAGAAAAATATCATTCAAAGTCTCAACAAACTCAAATACGAAGTCGAAGTACCCTTGTTCGCTGGGGAGCGAACGGCAGTCGCATCGATCAATCTGCACAATGAATTTTTCAGTCGCAATTACGATTACGAACATGGTGGTTCTTATCTTTACAGCGCTTGTGTAGGTTTCGGTTATGAACGTCTCGCCTATGCTATGTTCTGCAGACACGGGGCAGATATCACAGACTGGCCGGTTCCGATACTGGCGTTCCTTGAGTTGAAATAAAGCAGAACTGGCATCTCGAAGCTGGCCGCCGATGTAGCGAGGCCGACCTGAGGACGGAATGATAAACGACGACATGAACGAACGACTGGTACGCATTTTCCGTGAGGAACTGCGTCAACCCTCGCTTCAGATTACGTCGAGAACGACGCAAGACGACGTGGCCGGTTGGGATTCCACCGCGATGGCTTCAATCATCATGTCGATCGAGGAGGAGTTCGGCTTCGAATTGGCCCCGAACGAACTTCGAAACTTGCGAAACGTCGGCGACTTCCAGCGCATCATAGCGCAGCATGCGGAGTGAGTCTGGTGAGCCACGCTGATGAAGTCGCTGTGACCCGATACAGACCTCTCTCACCAGCACAACTGCCTATTTGGCGGGCTGAAATGTTGCATCGGCATACGCCGCGCTGGACCCAGATGACCGTCATCGAGGTATCTGGCCCGGTCGATCCCGACGGGGTTGAACGAGCGATCGGGGTAGTCGTAGCGCGTCATCCTGCGTTGCGTATGCGCCTGGAGCGTCGAGCCGGGAAGGTGGGACAGGTTCACGTGGCCATGACGCCCTTCCACCTCGTGCGCCATGCGCGGCCGGTGGAACACCATGAACGTGCGGCCACAGTCGATGACTTTCTTCGAGAGGCTTATCGGGACCGTTTTGCCCTGTACGGCAGTATGTTGTTCCGAGCCGACCTGCTTCTTCTGGGTCAGGAACGGTTCGTGCTCGTGCTTCGCCTGCACCATATCGCGGCCGACGGCGTGGCGCTCGGACTCCTCGTGCCGCAAATCGCGGCCGCCTACCGGGGCGGGAAAGACGACCCTAGTCCGGACGAAAGGTACGAGCATTGGCTGGACCGCCAAGAAGAAGCCGCTCCGCGCGGTCTGGACGAAGCGTCCGCTTACTATCGAAACGAACTCGCTGGGGCGATTCTGCGCAGCGAGGCGGTTTACGATCAGCCCGATGATGAAAACTGGCGCGAGCCCCCCGAACTTGCCGAGGGCAATCGCATTCTGGACGCAACGACCTGCAACGGGCTCCGGACGTTAGCGCGCGCGCGCGGGGCAACGCTGTTCCTCGTGCTGTTTGCGGCCTATTCGGCGATCTTGCGGAAGTTTGCCGAGCAGAACGATCTGGTCATCGCCACTTTCGTGTCCGGACGAGGCGGCGAGCCGGCGCCGATCATAGGAAGCTGCATCAACACCGTGCTCGTGCGCGTCCGGCTGGACGCTCTGCAAGCGCCCGGAGCATTGATGAACAGGGTGAAGGAGGCGTGGCGTCCAGTGCGCCGCTTGCAGAGCGTTCCGCTGACGCTTCTATCCGGGGCTGATGGCGCCGCGTTGCCCCTGGCCCAATTTGCGATCAATTATTTGGACATGAACGAAACGTCCTTCGAAGCACCTGGACTTTCATCATCGGTGACGCACGCGCAACAGGGTTTCCCGCTCAACGATTTGCTTCTTTATGCTTTGCGGGAGCAGGACGGTCGACTGCGACTGCGCCTGATCGCTGGGTCTGGAACGCCGCGCCTAAGTAGATCAAGACTCGACGACATGCTGGGCGAACTCGTGCGCACACTTGGGCACTGGAGTTCGTCCGACGCCGCAGAAGGGTGATTCTCCGCCATACTCGGCGGTTTCGCCAACAGGGTGCGCGAACTGTGCGCTGGCGATGCCCTGGTGCGGCCGATGGTGGAGCCGCTGCTGACGGTTCGTACGCGTCCGGCGGAGACCGCCTTGCGAGATGACGGGCGGAGGGTCGACCTTATGGGCTTACGGCTAGCCTAAAGGTCATCAGGTCGATGCGGGTCGAGGTTCTGAGCGGGGTCGAGCGCCGGCGTCGGTGGTCGGACGATGAGAAGGCGCGGATCGTCGAGGAGACGCTCGTGCCGAGTGCGAGGGTTGCCGATGTGGCGCGGCGCAATGGTGTGAGTGCCAGCCTGGTGTTCGGGTGGCGTCGCCTGGCCCGCGATGGTCTGCTGGGACGCGGCGTCCCGGCCCTCATACCGGTCGAGATCGTGGCGCCGCCTCCCGCACTGCCGCCGCCCGCGGTCCCTCGCCCGAAGCGGTCGGCCGGGCTGATCGAGATCGAGCTTCCGCAGGGGCGCCGCTTGCGGGTGGGCCGCGATGTCGACGGCAACGCGCTGCGGCGCGTGCTCGATGCCTTGGATCGCCGATGATCCCGCTGCCGAGCGGCGCCAAGGTCTGGCTGGCGACCGGTCACACCGACATGCGCAATTATCCGGAACGCATGATTATGCGGAGTTCTGGCCGTCCGGTCTCAGCATAGCTTGGAAGATCAAGAAGTTGGCTCCTGTGGGCCGGTTTCTCGCTCAGCATAATTAGGTCCCTCCTGAGGTGCGCAACGCATCTCAAGGAGAGACGACATGTCGACCACGACGAGGAAGTCACAGCAGCTGGCGTCGATGGACGCCGGTTTTCTAACGCCGTCGATTGCTCTGTATCGGACGAGTCTCGAAGCGCTGGGTCACAGCGAGCTGACTGTCAGGGGTTACACGGATGCCGCCAGGCACTTGGCCGCGTGGATCGTCGGCTCAGGCTTGCGGCTGGAGGAAGTCCGCGAAGAGACGGTAGATCGCTTCGGCCGCCATCGTTGCCAGTGCGCCGGCGCCCGGCGATGGAACGGCGTTTCGAAGAAGTACGCGCGACGAGCGGGAAGATTCGTCAGGTTTCTGGCCGATCGGGGGCTCGTTGCTCAGGCGACGGCCATTGCGCCGGAGGCCGTTCCCCCGACGATCATCGACTACCAACGATGGCTCTCTTCTCATCGTGGCCTGTCCGAGCGCTCGGTCTGTCGACAGGGTCGCATGATCAAGCGCTTGCTGCCCACGCTTGGCGCTGATCCCTTGATCTACACCGCCACCGTGATCCGCGCGGCGGTCCAAGCCGAAGCGCGAAAGTGCTCTCCCAGTCAACTCACGACGGTGACGAGCGCGCTTCGAGGCTACCTGCGCTTCCTCGCGGCGTCCGGTCTGTGTCGCCCCGGGTTGGATCAGGCCGTGCCGCCGGTCCCGCAGTGGCGGCTCTCGGCTCTGCCGCGCTATCTGCCGACCGCGGATGTCGAGTGCATGATCGCCTCGTGCGATCTGGCCACGCCGATGGGCCTGAGAGACCAGGCCGCGTTGCTGCTCCTCGCACGGCTGGGCCTTCGCGCGGGCGACATCCGCGACATGCGCCTGGATGACCTCGACTGGGCATCGGCTACGGTGCGCGTGTGCGGCAAGGGCCGGCGGGGCGTGCGTCTTCCGCTGCCTCAGGACGCGGGCGACGCTGTTCTAGCCTACGTCGAGCGCGGTCGGCCGACGGTGACCGAAGACCGACTTTTCCTGCGCACGATGGCGCCGTATCGTCCCTTCGCGACCTCCTCTTCGGTCGCCACCATCGTCGACCGTGCCTTGCGAAAGGCCGGCGTCGACGATCCGCCATCGCGGGGCGCGAGCCTTCTTCGCCATTCCGCTGCGACGACCATGTTGCGCGCCGGCGCCACCCTCGAGGCCGTCGGCGCCCTCCTGCGCCATCGCTCGTTGGGTATGACGGCCCACTACGCGAAGGTCGACGTGCACATGCTCGAGACGATCGCCCAGCCCTGGCCGGGAGAAGTCTCATGCTGAGCGAAGACCTCGACCGGCATGTCGGCCTGCATCGCCCGCTTGGCTTTAAGTTCCGCACGCAGTCGTCGCTCCTACGCAACTTCGTGGCCTACGCGGAAGGGCGCTGCGATCAGGTTATCAGCAAGGAGAGAGTCCTCGCCTGGGCCGTGGAGGCGCCTTCGCTGGAGCAACGGCGCAACCGCCTCCTCCAAGCGCGCCGCTTCGCGGTCGCGATGCATGCCGAAGACCAACGGCACGAGATCCCAGACGCGGAGGCTCTCGGGCGTGGTTCGTTCACCTGCAGGATTCCCTACATCTACAGCCCCAAGGATATCGATCGGCTGATGCGCGCGGCCGGACTGCTGGCGCCCATCGGAACGATTCGGCCCCTGACTTACGCCACCCTGTTCGGCCTGCTCGCCGCGACGGGGATGCGGATATCCGAAGCCCTCGCGCTCCGCCTGCCCGACATCACCGACGACGGCCTGATCATCGACAAGACCAAGTTCAAGAAGAGCCGGCTGCTTCCGCTACATTCTTCCACACGACGAGCTCTGGACGCCTATCTGGCGGTCCGACTGGGGCTCGCCACCCAGAGCGACACCTTGCTGATCGGGAACAACGGCGAGGCGGCGGCCTATTCCTCGGCCAGCGCGGTCTTCCTGGAACTGACGCGTTCCATCGGACTTCGCGGGCCGTCCGGCGGCGGACCCAGGATCCATGATCTGCGACATACCTTCGCCGTCCGCTCGCTCCAGCGCTGTCCCCAGAACGCCGCCGCGGTGTCGCGCCACATCGTCGGGCTGAGCACCTATCTGGGGCATGCCCACGTCACCGACACCTACTGGTATTTGCAGGCCAGCCTGGCGCTGATGACCCACATTGCTGACGCCGGCGAAGCCCTGCAGCGGGGAGAGGCGCAATGACCGCGCTCGCCCCAACTCTGGCGACCTTCCTTCGCGAGCATCTGCGTCGCGATCGTCGCGCCAGCCCCCATACCTGTGACGCTTACGCCTTCAGCTTCCAGCTGCTGGTCACGTTCGCGGCGCGGCGGCTTGGGACGCAGCCTTCGCGGCTGGAGATCGAGCAGCTCGACGTGCCGATGATCCTGACGTTCCTGGAATACCTCGAGGAGGAACGCGGCAACACGGCGCGATCGCGCAACGCCCGGCTGGCCGCCATCAAGTCGTTCTTCCGCTTCCTCGAGTACCGCGTGCCGGCTTGCCTCGATCAGGCACTGCGGGTGCATGCGATCCCGATGAAGAAGATCGACCAGGAGCTGGTCTCGACCCTGACGCGTGTAGAGATCCAGGCCTTGTTGGACGCTCCCGACCCGCGCACCGTCTTCGGAACGCGGGACCGGGCGATGCTGCATCTTGCCTTCGCCGCCGGTTTGCGTGTGTCCGAACTCGTCGGGCTCACGCTCGATCAGTTCGACGCCCGGGCGCCGGCCAGCATCCACGTCATGGGCAAGGGTCGGCGTGAGCGGGTGCTGCCGTTGTGGCGAGAGACGACGAACGCGATCAAGGCCTGGCTCGCCGTTCGTCCCTCCGGCCCGGACATCGCCTTGTTCCTCAACGGGTCAGGGCGAGCCATGACCCGTTCGGGGTTCGAGTACATTCTCGCCAAGCACGCCGGGGCCGCCGCGGCCCACCAGCCCTCCATCAACGCGAAGAAGGTGTCGCCACACGTCCTGCGTCACAGCTGCGCCCTGCACACGCTCCAGGCCACCCACGATATTCGCAAGGTCGCCCTGTGGCTCGGTCACGTCAGTCTTCAGAGCACGGAGGTTTATCTGCGGGTGGATCCGACCGAGAAGCTCGAGGCGCTGAACGCCGCTTCAGCCCCCAACCTCAAGGCGGGTCGGTTCCGCCCACCCGATAGGCTTCTGGCCATGCTCAGCGGGAGGTAGGTCCAATATTATGCGGAGTTCCATCCACGAAAAACCCTGTGCTGATCAGGCCGGACGGCCAGGACTCCGCATAATCATGCGCTCCGCCTAATTGCGCATGTCGGTGTGACCCGTGGCCAGCCACACTTTGGCGCCGCTCGGCAGCGGGATCATCGGCGATCCAGGGCGTCGAGGACGCGCCGCAACGCGTCGCCGTCAACATCGCGTCCCACCCGCAGGCGGCGTCCATGCGAAAGCTCGATTTCGATCAGACTGGCGGATCGCTTCGCGCGCGGAGCTGGTCGAGGCGTCTCCACCATCGACGACACAGGAGCCGCTTTCACGATCTCGATCGGGACCAGCGCCGGAACGCCCGTCCCGAGCAGACCGTCGCGCGCCAGACGGCGCCAACCGAACACCAGACTGGCGCTCACCTTGTTGCGCCGCGCCACCTCGGCGACCCTCGCACCCGGCACCAGCGTTTCCTCGACGATCCGGAACTTGTCGTCGTCGGACCACTGACGTCGGCGCTCGACCCCGCTCAGAACCTCGACCCGCATCGACCTGATGACCTTTAGGCTAGCCGTAAGCCCGTAAGGTTGGCCGTAGGCCCATCATCCCGCAAGGCGGTCCTCGTCGGATGCTTACGTTCTGCGGCCATCTTTTCGTTTTCCGAGGCCGTCGATCGGACCTGATCAAGGTCGTCTGGCACGATGGCCAGGGCGGCTGCCTGTTCATGAAGCGGCTGGATCGAGGCCGCTTCATCTGGCCGTCGGCGAGCGACGGGGCGATCTCGATCACGCCGGCGCAACTCGCCTATCTGATCGAAGGCATCGACTGGAGAAACCCATGAGACCAGCACGCCGCCTCGATCACGGGAGCTGGCCTGCGTCGGCCGTCATAGAGGTCGTTGTAGCCCGCATAGGCGTCGGCCTGCATGATGAATCAGATGACCCGGCAGCCGCATAGCGAAAAACGAGCCCTCTGCCCGCGGTTTTGCCCCTCTTACAATGGACTGTCACAACCGTGCGATAACAAGCCGGGTTCTGGACGGCGGCAGATACCTACAGCATCAAGGGACGGACCCCATGGCGATCGAGAGTGACGGAACCGATGTCGATGTGGGCCGTCGCAGACTCCTGGCGGCCTTGGGGCTCGGCTCCGGCGCGCTTGCGGCCGCCGCCTTCGGAATGACCCCGGACGCGCGGGCCGCGAGCCTGCCCGAGGCCTCGACCAACCCGAGGACCACCCCGCCCGTCTCTGGACTGCATCTGCAATTCGGCGCGGACGCCGCCGGCGAGGTCACCGTCTCCTGGCACGCCCTGCAGCCTGTCGGCCATCCGCGCGTGGGGCTCGGTCGCCCGGACGGCCGGCTCGAGCAGACGGTCG
>JAABUJ010002575.1_pt1 | contig 22092 bp, 21 predicted proteins | sample 5559131 | NCBI WGS metagenome assembly JAABUJ01 (sample SAMN10711875, study PRJNA513366) | rock metagenome | isolation source: Antarctica rocks | place: Antarctica: Victoria Land, Mt New Zealand nord | collected 2016-01-07
CAACCTGGTGCGCCACAGCTTCGCCAACCTCGCCGACTGGCGGACCTCGCTTCGGGCCCTGGCCAACCAGATCGAGGAGCTTCTCTTGCAGGCCCAGGTCCTCACCTACGACGACCTGGAGGTCCCCGAGGAGGCTCGGTCGTGAGTGGCCCTCGACCGACTGGGCTGCTGCTCAGGATGCTGTAGGGCTCCGAGGGGATCGGGATGGGACCACCTGTCCTACACTGGAGCCCGTGGCGCGTCGCCAGCTCTCGGTGGAAGTTGACGAGAGGTTGTTGACGGCGCTCGAGCGGGCGGCCGCCAGCGATGAATCTCTAGAGACGAGGTAGTCGAGGAGGCTCTGCGGCGCTACTTCGGGCTGCGTGGGCTAGCCGTGCTTGGCGACATTCAGGCGTTTCAACAAGCGCGAGGGCTTGTCCCCCCAGGTGACGACGAGCTGCTGGCCGAGGCTGTCGCCGAGGTGCGTACCTATCGTGCCGAGCGCCGCAGCGTTGCCGGCTAGGTGCGGCGGGCGGTAGTCGATACCAACGTTTTGGTGTCGGCGGTCCTCAAGCCCAACGAGCCTCCCTCTACGAGATCGGATGGGCCTGCCCGTCCCGTCAGTTGGCTGAGGGGTTGTTGCAACGCGAATGATCACGAATTGATCACAAATTGATCACGAACGGAGCACAAAGGGGCATCACCCGCAAGTATGGACCGCTCCTCATAGAAGCAATAGCCCAGGTCACGGGCATAATCGGCCACAAGGCGACGAGGATCATCATGGCGTCGGCCTGCTTTGCAAGCAGGGGGTCGTGGGTTCGAGTCCCATCGTCTCCACCACCCGCAAAGGAGAGGCAAGAGCCCGACGCCCCCGGCTCCGACACGTAACGCTTGACCAGCAGGCGTCCAGGTACAGGCACGGCGTTCGACGGCCCTGGTGATAGCACTTCAAGGGAGTGATATCATCGGTTCAGTGAAGCAACTTCTGCTCAGAGTGCCCGACGAGGTCCACCGCCGACTGACGGCCCGCGCCGCCCGGGACGGGCGAAGTGTGAACGCGGTAGCGACCGAGATCCTCGACGCGGCGGCCGATGCCGATGAGGGTGACCGGCGGGCACGACTACGGGCACGGGCCGCGATGCTGGGTATCCTCCGGACGTCATCGGCAACGCCGATAGGTAGGGTCCGCCGCCGCCGCATCGTCGCATCGACGAAAGGAACCGGCCCGGTTGTGGATCGGTTGTTGTCCGAGGAACGCGAAAGGACGTGATCGTCTACCTCGACTCCTCGGTGCTGGCGCGTGTCTACTTGAGCGATGAGACAGGCCATGACGCGGCGGTGGCGCTGCTCGACGATCCCGAACTTGGGATGATCACCGGCACCTGGACCAGGATCGAGGTCTCCGGAGCCCTCGTACGGGCGGCGCGCGCTGGTCGAGCAGACGAGCACGGCCTGTTGGCCCTGCTCGACGCAGACCTCAGTATCGACGGCCTCGTCACTGTGGTCGCGGCGAGCCGGGAGGACGTCGAGACGCAGGCGTTGCAATTGGTGCGACTGCACGCAATCCGAGCGATGGATGCCTGGCACCTGGCGACGGCCACGTTGGTAGCACCGAGCCTCGTCGAGCCAGGTGAGGAGGTGGGCTTTGCTACCCGCGACCAGGCCCAGTCCACGGTCGCCGAGACCGTAGGGTTACGACCGATGTGACGCCCTGAGGACCACGCACACCAGTAGCACAATGTAGTTGTGCAAAGGGATTGCAGAACCGGCTAAGGTGCGGCCATGGGTAGACGACCGCGGATCCCCGGTGACCTGGCCACCTTCATGCGCCAGGACGACCGCCATGCCTGGACCCTGGAGGATCTGCAGACGGCCCTGACTGAGCGGGGCACGCCTGCCGATTTCTCCTCGGTCTTTCGGGCCATGGCCAAGCTGGAGAGCGATGGCGTGGTTCGCAAGCTCGAGTTGGACGATGGGCGAGCTCGGTTCGAGCTGCAGGCAGACCATCACGACCACCTACTCTGCAATGGCTGCGGCCAGGTGAGCCCGGTCCCGTGCGGAGTGGTCGCCGGCGCGCTGGCTGAGGCGGAGCAGGCGACAGGATTCGCAGTCAGCGGTCACTGGTTGGTCCTTACTGGCACTTGCCCACAATGCCGGCGCCTCGAGTCCAGTGGCGGTCCATCAGCGCCCGCCGCGGCCGATGCTGATGGACTGGTCGCCAGGCGAGGCGGCGATACGGGGCATGCCGGCGGCGTTGCCCATCCGGCGATCGTCGGGAGGCCGGGATGACACTGGTGGCCCTCAACTTGTTCAGTCCGACCCATGTGAGCGGCTTGACGGTCCTCGTCATCGCGGTCCTGCTCGGCATGGTCCACGGGATCACGCCCGACGAGCACACCTGGCCCATCACCTTCAGCTATGCCATCGGGAGCTACTCCACCCGCCGGGGGCTCACGGCTGGGCTGACGTTCTCCCTCGCTTTTACCCTGCAACGGGCGCTGACCAGCGAGTTGGCCTATCTCGGGCTTTCGCGGCTGTTCACCTTCAAATCCCTCGACAATGTCATGTACGTGGTGGTCGGAGTGCTGATGGCGGTGGCCGGTGTGCTCATCTTGCGGCGCGGTCAGGTATTCCACCTCCACCTGCCCGGACATCGCCGGCAACCCCACGCCGACTGCTCCCCCATCACTGCGCCAGGTACATGGCTGGCCGATCCCCGACCGTGGATGCCGGCCGTACACGGCTTCGTAGCGGGCTGGGGGTTCGGGGCCTTCGCCATAATCATCTACACCGTGCTGGCTCCGGCCATGCCGTCAGCCGCCCTCGGATGGGTACCGGGCGCCGTGTTCGGGCTGGGCACGACAGTGATGCAGATGTTCCTCGGTGCCACCTTCGGCTGGGTGGCGACCCGTTGCGGGCTGTCGCCCGAGGGCGTCCGCCACGTGGCCTTGACCACCGCTGCTCGAACCCTCACCTGGGGCGGCGCGGCATTCGTATTTGCGGGAGCCTTTGGCCTGGCCTTCCCGGGGGTGGTCAACCTGAGCTGGGCCACCGGCCTGCACGTTCCCAACCTCGACACCGTCGGCCTGCCCTTGGTGCTGGTCATACTGGCCGTCATGGGGGTGGGGGGCACCACCTTGGTGACCCAGACCCGTGCCTGGAGGCATCGTGCACCCGTGCGAGCCGACGGTGTACCTGAGCAGGACGTTCTGTTGGGGCCAGACCAGCCGGCGCATCCGGCCAGCCGCCCGGCGCCTGTCGCCTTGACACGACGGCCCAATGCGCAATAAGTGGGCTCGCTAATGCCGACACCCGAAAGGAGGCCCCTGATGACCAGTCCGACGGGTCCGTCCGAGGAGAGCGGTCCACCCGGCCAGTAAGGGTCCCCGGTCCAACCGGGGGCCACTCCGAGCCCGCTGTCGCCAGCCGGCCGGCCCAACGAACCGCGTAGTCAGCGCCTTGGGGCTGAGGAGACGAACGTGGTCCTCTGATCCTTGCCGGCAACCGGCCAGGTGATGGCGGAGCAATAGTCGACGAGAGGAGGCGAAGCCCGGGCTTCGCTTCCTCTCTTTTTGGGGCCGGCCCAGCCCACAGGACGGTGTAGTCAGTCCTGGCCCCGCCGCCACCGCCTGACCCGATGGGCGGGGGCATAACGGTAGACGACCCTCCCCTTGACTGCACGCCGCGGCACGGGACCAAAGGTCCGGCTGTCGGTGCTGGCCTGAGGTTGATCGCCCACCACCTCGACGCCGACAAAGCCCAGCGCGACTACTCGTTTGACCAGGGTACGAGAGGTGGCGCGAGGGTCAGACAGGGCGACCACGTCACCTGCTCTGAGCTTTCCCCATGGCAGGACCAGCAATCGATCACCGGGCTCCAGGGTGGGCATCATGCTGTCTCCTGACACCTCGACCCGTCGGAGCCACGGCCCTATCCGGGCTGCCGCCAGTAGCACCGCCAGCCAGGCCGACTCATCGGTCGCCACCGTCAGGATCTGGCGTCGGCCGCTAAGGTGGCCGGGACACCATCGACTGCGTTTGGTACAAAGGAGCCTGGAAATGAGCATCTTGTCCCGTGTCCTCGTCCTGGCCGACCGGCTGTCCCCCCCTGAGGTGGCCCTGGCCCATTGCGACCTCCCGTGCGGAGTCTACGACCCGGCCCAGGCTCGCATCGAGGCCGAGTCGGTCAAGGGCTGCATGGAGAAGTTCCACGGATCTGACGACAACGTCTTCAAGACCCGAGCCGTGGTCATCAAGGAGGAGCGGGCCGATCTGGTCAAGCACCATCTGTGGGTGCTCTGGACCGATTACTTCAAGCCTGAGCACCTGGAGAAGCATCCGCAGCTGCATGACCTGTTCTGGAAGGCGACCAAGGCGGCTGGACAGGCCAAGAAGACCAATGACGTGGCAGTGGCCGCCGACCTGCTCAACCAGATCGGCGAGATCGCCAGTATCTTCGCCGATACCAAGAAGTAAGCCGAACGCTGCTCCGTAGGGGCAGCGCATTCACCATTGGCTCAGCCGAGGAGTCGAGGAGCGAGGAAGGCCCAGGCCGGGGCCAACAGGATCAGGCTGTCCAGTCTGCGTAGGGCGCCCCTCTCGTCTTGGGGCTTGCCCAATAGCCGCGAGGCCACCTGGGTCCCGGCTGGCGCAAGCAGGGCGGCCAGCCCACCCAGTGCCCACGGCCCCGCTCCGGGGTTGGAGATGGTCACCGCTGCGGCCAACGCCAGGGTGACGGCTCCGATGGCGGCTATGCCGGCAACAGGACCTTCCCAGGAGTTCCCAGCTCCCGAGCCAACCAGGTACGAACCGACGTCGTAAGCGCAAGCCATGGCCAACAGCCCAAGAGCCAACAGTGGTCCATGCGCTCGGTCCACCACGATGGCGGCCCCACACCCACCGGCCGCCACCGCAATCGCGCCGGTGAGCAACAGCGCCCGGCTGGACCACCCAGGGATGAGGCCAGCCAGCCCGGTCACCGCCAGGATTCCACCGGCAGCCACCGCCGGAGGCAGGGGCCCAGCCAAAGCCGAGCTCACCACGATCAACGCGCCAGCCGCACCCATCAGTGGGGAAGGGCGGCGTCCCTCAGAGCGCCACGAACGACAGGCTTGGGCCGCCGCCACCGCACAGACCGCTGCCAGCCACGCCGCCACCGGCACCTGTCCGGCAACGATCGCGCCAACCGTCACGGCCGTCCAAGCCAGGCTCAGCCGAATAAGCGGAGCACTCCTGTGGGCCGGGGCGGCCTGCGGGCGACGTGGCGGGGGAGCAACGCTCGAGGCCCCGCCACCCGAGTCGGGCATCGGGGCCTGCCCGGCGGGAGACCCGGCCAACTCGGGCGGCCCGGACGGCGGCGCCGGGGCCTGCCCGGCGGGAGACCCGGCCAACTCGGGCGGCCCGGACGGGGCCGCCGACGCCTGCCCGGCGGGAGAGCCGGCCAACTCGGGCGGCCGGCGTGCCGACTTGGCCGCCACCGCGATCCGCTCGGAAGCGGAGCCGGCGGCGGCGGCCAGCCCACGGGACGATTTGACCAGGGCGGCTTGGGTTACTCGGATCCGCCGGAGACCGGCGGCAACACCGCTACCTCGTCCTCGTGGGACACCGTGATGGCCAATTCGGCCGGATGGCCGTTCACCCAGACTCGGCTGATCGCCAAGACCGCCGCGAACTGGTCCCCGAAGCGGACTCGGGCCTCCTCGAGCACCTCGTCGACCGTTGCGCCGGGTAGTGTCACTCGGGCGGTGCCGGCCGCCTCCCGGGCCGCCGCGAAGAGCCTCAGGGTTGCCGTGGTGCCTCATCAAGATCCCTGGAGCCCAGACCCCGGTCGGTCAACGGGCCACCTCGGCCCATCCGTTGGTGATCACCTTGTCTGGCGCGCCTTGCAACCCGAGGGCAAGGCTCTCGAAGGCGACGGCCGCCCGGCCGTTTCGCTCCCCTGCGTCATAGACAGTGGTCGAGAGGCGAGTGCCGGGAAGGACCATTTTCGCAAAACGAGCTGCCACGCGACGCACACGTCCGGGATCACCGCCCGCCGCCAGCTCGATCACTGCCTGGCTGGCCATGGCCATGGTGCACAGCCCATGGACGATCACCCCGGGCAGGCCGACGCTCCTGGCGAAAGTCTCGTCCACGTGGATGAGGCTGTCGTCCCCGGAGGCATCGCGGTAGCGAGAGGTCTGATCGAGGTCGACAACGGTGGCCAGACAGCCGATGGGTGCGGCCCGGGCCGGCTCCGGAAAGGCGTGCCCCGGCTTGTCGGTCCCAGCGTTGGTGCCCCCGGTCAGGCCCCGTACCACGATCGTCACGTACTGCTCCAGTACTGCCTCGCCGTCGGTGCTGTCCCGGCTGTCGGCGCGGACGGTGCAACGGGTGCCGGATGGACCGACCCGAACGCTGTGGGCCGCGGCCCGGGTGACGAGAGAGCTGCCTGGCACCAGCGGGCGATGGAAGTGCATGTCCTGCTCGCCGTGGACGATCATGTCCATGGCCTGGCTGGGCACCATATCGGCCACCGCCGAGCGAATGGGTTCCCAGCTCGGCACCACTCCAAAGATCGGTGGTGCACAATTCCCCGACCAATAGGCTGGGTTGTCGTCGTTGGTCGCCGCTGCGTAAGCCCTTATCCGCTCGGGCTCCAGCAATCGGCGTGGCCCTTCGTGAACAGTTCCCAGATTGGCCAGTGCCAGTGCCACCAGAGCCTCCTTTCGGGCATCCGTCACCGCATCGGACTGGCCCCAATTGACGTCCGGCCCCCACCTCGCTCGCCCGGTCGTCACCGCCCAAGTGACTGTGGAACGCCATTTTAGCTGAGAATCCTGGCCCGAGGCGGCGGGGCCGGGCTCGAGGGCCCGCGACCAGACCGGTGGTGGGATCGTCACCTGCATGGGGTTGAATGGTGCGTGGCCGCCACCCGGTTCCTCCTGCTCCGCCACGGCCAGTCCATCTGGAATGCCAACGGTCGTTGGCAGGGATGGGGCGACCCACCTTTGTCTGGCCAGGGGGCCAGCCAGGTGGCCTCGGCGGCCGGTTGGCTGAGCGACACCTGGCCAGAGCTGTCGGTGGTCGCATCGTCCGATCTGTGCCGAGCCCGCCAGACCGCCTGGCCGGTGGCTCAACGGCTCGGCGTGGAGCCGGTGGTGGTGGATGCGGGAGTGCGCGAACGTGACATCGGGGCGTGGACCGGCCTGACCAGGGAGCAGATCGAAGCTGCCTGGCCCGGCCAGCTGGTGGCCTTTCGGGACGGCAGCCTCGAGCGTCCACCGCGGGGCGAGTCCACGCCCGAGCTGTTGGCCAGGGCGACGGCCAGCCTGGAGGGGTTTGGGGTCCGCTGGCCCGGACGACAGCTGCTGGTGATCTGTCACGGTGGCGTCGTCCGAGCCGTCGAGGAGCACCTGGGAGCCGAGCCGCTCCCCCTTGCCAACCTGTGCGGTCGCTGGGTCGAGTACGAGTGTGGTGAGGATGCGGGGGGCCACGGGGGCACTTGGGAGCTGGGCCCCAAGGTCCTGGCACCGTAGGTCAGGCACCCAGCCGGGTGTTGATGGTCTCGACCAGCCGGTGGGCCAGCTCAGGGGTCAACAGGTCGGTGCCGTGGCCGGCGTTGGCGTACCACCACAACTCCTTGGGCTCCTGTGCCCACTCGTAGATCCGCTCGGCGTGATCTGGGCCAAAATAGGTGTCTTCGGGGTCATGGGCCACGACCACGAACGCCGGCGCGATGGCGGCCACCAGAGCGCTGGCATCGGGTACGCCCTCGCAGTTGGCCGGGATCCGGGTGCGGGTGAAGACCGACAGCATGGTCCGCCGGATGGGGGAGGCGATGAGCCGCTGCACCCGGGCCGAACCCGAGCGCTCGTAGCGCCCCCACCAGGCCGGAGCGCTGATGGCCACCGTGCCGGCCACCCCGCCAAAGCGGGCCGCGTGCAAAAGGACCGAGGCACCTCCCAGGCTCATGCCGATGGTGACCACCGGGAGGTTCGAGGGAGCGGCGGCCACCGCCGCGGCCACGTCGAGGGGCTCATCCCGGCACAGAGTGCAGGTTCCCCCCGATTGGCCGTGGCCCCGCAGGTCAGGGACCACGACGTGATAATGACGGGCCAGCAGGTGGGCGAAGGCGTAGACCCGGGGCGTGCGCGACCAGTTGACGAAGCCATGGACCAACACGACAGTGGCTGTCGCGTCGGGCGGTCCGGCCAGCCTGGCGCCGGCCAGCCGGGTCCCATCGCCACTGACCAGGTGCAGCTGCTCGGAGCGGCGGTAGCGAGGAGCCAGCACATACTTGTGACCCCACTCCGCCAGCCCCTGGCCGGCGTCCAGGGCCCGCCGGCCAGCGCTGCGTCCTGGTGGCCGGGGCTCCCCAACAGCCATCAGGCGGGGCCCGACGGTCGCTGCGCCTCTCGCTCGGCGCCCGCCTGGTCATCGACACAGAACCGGGCAGACGGCATGGCTTCCAGGCGGGCCTCGCCGATGGGTCGTCCGCAAGCCTCGCAGGTCTCGTAGGTGCCCTCGTCCAGGCGCTGCAGGGCATGCTCGACGTCGGCCAGCTCGTTCTCCACCTGCTCGAGTATGGAGAGGTCACGCTCGCGGTTGAACGTCTCGGTGCCCTGGTCGGAGGGATGCTGGTCGACGGAGGAAAGCTCTGAGACGCTTTCCTGCTCGCTCTCGGACGTGAGGCCGTCCCCGACCAACTGCCCCCGGACGCCCTCGAGGCGGATCTGCTCCTGGGACAACTGGTGACGGGCGTGGTCAGGATCCATCCAGACGATGCTACCGGCCCGGCTGGTAGGCGCCGGGTAGCTTGGAGCTGACGATCCGCCGGCTGGCCTGCTTTGCCGAGGCGCCGCGGATTCGCCGGGCCGCTAGCTCAGCGGGTAGAGCAGGGGACTTTTAATCCCAAGGTGCCGGGTTCGAGACCCGGGCGGCCCACCGGTGCGATGGCGGCGACGATGAGTCGCGGCCAGTTTCATGTGTTCTGCGGCCTGCCGGGTTGGGAGAGGCCGCCGTGGTCATCCGCCTGGCCGTGAGCGGTGCGGTTCGTCAGCTCGGCTTCGACGTCTGCACAGCTGTGATCCTCCCAGCGAGGCGGCCGATCCCCGACGGTGGTAAGGGCTCCGGTCTGGCGGCAGGAAGAGCCCGACCGATGGACAATGCTGATGTGCCAGGCGTCCGCCGGTCGCCCGAGGTGCCGTTATGCGGTCGGGCCATGGACCCGGATGTCGGGGTTGGCTTCGACGTTGTGTGGCTCATCGTTTGCTCCTTCGAGGCCGAGGGTATACCCGGCTCCACGATGAAGGTGCTGGACCCATTGCTGAACGATCTCAGCCCACGACACCTGGAGATTTATTGGCGGTATCAGGTGGTGCGTACGGCGGTTGACTTCGGCGCTGCCACGTGCTTCGTCATCGGTAGCGCCCTCTTCTTTTCGAAATCGACGACGTATTCTGCCGACTGGCTCTTCTTGATCGGATCGGTGCTCTTCGCCATCAAGCCGACCATCGACATGGTCCGATCGGTGCACCTTAACCGTCTACCACTGCCAGCTGAGATCGGCCAAGCCCGCAGCCCGCACGCCGCAGGCGCCGGCAAATAGCCGCGGGCGCAGCACCGGGCGCTGGTCTGTGGCTAACGACTCCAGCGTGGGCGAAGCGCATCGGCGATTGGATCTGGGGACATCGAACCATTCGACAATTGGTGCACTGGGCCGACCTACTGTTGGCCTTTGGCTTTCCTGGCGATCCAACTAAATCGAAGCTGAGCCCGACCTGTGGGTTCGAGACCCGGCGGCCCCTGTGATCGGGCCGGAATAACTTCGCGCCCAAGGGGGAAGGGTGCCGGGAGACGCCCAGGGGATAACCGCCCTACGGCGTTGATGATCTGCTGGCCCGCTGGTCGGGTCCCCACCCTCGAAAAGGAGTTGACCGAGATGACTCAGGTTGCCGTGATCACTGGTGCTTCGGCGGGGGTCGGGAGAGCGACGGCCCGGGAGTTCGCCCAGCGGGGGTTCGACGTGGCCCTGCTGGCCCGGGGACAGGCCGGCCTGGAGGCGGCGGCCAAGGAGGTGCAGAGCGCGGGGACCAAGGCGCTGGTGATTCCCACCGACGTGTCGCAGTTCGACCAGGTTGACCGGGCGGCCAGCCAGGTCGAGGACGAGCTGGGGCCGATCGACGTCTGGGTCAACGACGCCATGACGACGGTTTTCGCCCCGTCGTGGGACGTGAAGCCGGCGGACTTCCAGCGGGCCATCGAGGTCACCTTCCTGGGACAGGTATGGGGCACCAAGGCCGCCCTGGCCCGGATGCGGCCGAGGGACCGGGGGGCGATCGTCAACATCGGCTCGGCCCTGGCCTTCATCGGGATCCCGCTGCAGTCGGCCTACTGCTCCTCCAAGTTCGCCTGTCGGGGCTTCTTCGAGTCCACCCGGGCCGAGCTCATCCACGACCACAGCCACGTCCGCATGAGCATGGTCCACCTCCCGGCGGTCAACACTCCCCAGTTCGACTGGTGCGAGACGACTATGAGCCACCATCCGATGCCCGTGCCCCCCATCTACCAGCCCGAGGTCCCGGCCAAGTTCATCGTGGACACTGCCCTCGACGGGCGGCGGGACAAGGTCATCGGATCGTGGAACAAGCTGTTGGTGGTGGCGGCCAGCTTGTTCCCCGGCCTGGGCAACCATTACGCGGCCATCGGAGCATGGGAGGCCCAGCTCACGCCCGAGGCGGTCAGTCCTGACCGGCCCGTCAACCTCTATGAGCCGGCCGACCACCACACCGACCACGGGGCGCGCGGCTCCTTCAGTGACAAGGCCGGGGGCTTCATGGACCCGAGCTTCCTCAAGTCCTTGCCCAAGACGGCCAAGACCTTTGGCCAGGCGGTGGTGAATACCGTGCGCTACAAGAAGCTGGTCCTGGAGCACAGGATGGGGCGGCAGTAGCCGGGTCTTCGCCGGCTCGGGCCACGGTGTGAACCTGAGCTGCTGCAATTCTTGGTATCAACTGTCCCATGGCCTCCCTCAAGCAGTCAGAGATCGCCACCGACTTCCCCCCGCACGTACTGCGGGAGTACGCCCTGCTGGCCGACGGGGAGCGCGGCATCCTGGTGGGCCCCCGGGGTGACTTCGCCTGGATGTGCGCTCCTCGCTGGGACTCCGACGCGGTCTTCTCCTCACTCATCGGCGGTGGGGGCCTGTACGCCATCACCCCGGTCGCGGCCCGCTACGTGTGGGGCGGCTACTACGAGGACGGCTCGCTCATCTGGCACAGCCGCTGGGTGACAACCAATGGCCTCGTCGAGTGCCGAGAGGCCCTGGCTTTTCCGGCCGACCCGCACACCGCGGTGGTGCTGCGCCGGGTCTGCGCCCTGGAGGGAAAGGCCACCACTCGGGTTGTGCTTGACGCCCGCGCCGAGTTCGGTCGCCAGCCCATGGGCGACCTGCATGGTCACCAGGGGACCTGGAGCGCTCGCAGCGGTCCGCTCCACCTGCGCTGGTCGGGTGCGCAGGGAGCAACCCGGCGCAGTGACGGGGTGTTGGGGCTCGACTTGGAGGTCGAGCCAGGTGCCTACCACGACCTGGTGCTGGAGATCGGTGATCAAACTCTGGCTGGCGCGCCGGTGGATGCCGGCGCGGCTTGGGAGGCCACCGAGGCGGCCTGGGCCGGCGCTGTCCCTGAGCTCGACGACACGCTGGGGCGCCGGGATGCTCGGCACGCCTACGCGGTACTGCGGGGCCTCACCAGCGCGGGGGGCGGGATGGTGGCGGCGGCAACCATGTCCCTGCCCGAGAGGGCCGAGCAAGGGCGCAACTATGACTACCGCTACGCCTGGATCCGCGATCAGTGCTACGCCGGCCAGGCGGTGGCCGTGACCCGGCCCAACCCTCTCCTGGATGACGCGGTGGCGTTCATCGCCCAGCGAGTCCTGGCCGACGGCCCCCAGCTCAAGCCCGCCTATCGGATCGACGGGGGTCCCGTCCCCGACGAGCGCAGCCTTCCCCACCTGACCGGGTACCCGGGGGGCGCCGACAAGGTCGGCAACTGGGTCAACCAGCAGTTCCAGCTGGATGCCTTGGCCGAGACCCTCTTGTTGTTCGCGACCGCCGCTCACCATGACCACCTCGACACCGAACATTGGCGGGCGGTGGAGGTGACCGTGGCTGCCATCCAAGCGCGCTGGGGGCGATGCGGATGCCGGAATATGGGAGCTCGACAACCAGCGGTGGGCCCACTCACGGCTGATGTGTGTGGCCGGCCTGAGGGCCATGGCCAGTGCAGCCGGGGCGGTCCAGGGCGCGGCCTGGACGGGGCTGGCCGACACCATCCTGGCCGATGTCGGCTCGGACTGTGTGCACCCGAGCGGGCGCTGGCAGCGTGCTCCAGGTGACGGGCGGGTGGACGGCCTTGCTGCTGCCCGCCATCCGGGGGGCCCTGACTCCCGACGATCCCCGCAGCCCGGGCCACCCTGGCCGCGGTGGGCACCGAGCTGGCCCAGGACGGCTACATGTACCGGTTCCGCCAGGACCAGCGCCCCCTGGAGGATGCCGAGGGAGCGTTCTTGCTGTGCGGGTTTCTGATGGCCCTGGCCACCGACCAGCAGGGCCGGTCCACCGAGGCCGTCGCCTGGTTCGAACGCAACCGAGCGGCCGGTGGCCCGTCCGGCCTGCTGACCGAGGAGTTCGACGTGACTCAGCGCCAGCTACGGGGCAACGTGCCCCAGGCCTTTGTCCACGCCCTCCTGCTGGAGTGTGCCGCCCGCCTGGCCCGGCCAGGCGGGCAGGTCTAACGCCGGCAGGGCGCGCCCGGCCTTCGTTGTCAATCCGGCTCGGGAGCGCTCGGGGGCCCCGAGGTAGGCCCTGGATCGGGGATCTTGGCGGTTATCTCCTCCGAGACGCCTGCTGAGGCGACGTCGGTGGGATAGCTCCGGCGGCCCCTGAGCAACAGCAGACCGCTCACGGCCAGGGGCACGAGCATGATCAAGAAGGTGTAGTGCAACCCCTGGGTGGCCCCCGCCGAGATGTGGACGTGCTTGGAGTTGCCGCCCGACCCGAAGCCCGCTCCGGCGCCCTGTCCACCGGCCAGGACCTGGGATACGAAGCCGAACAACAGCGGGGCGATGGCCTCCAGCACCGTGCGCACGGTGGTGCGGATGGCCTCTGCCCTTCCCCACATCAGCGAGGGCACGACGTCTAGGCGGGCGGCATCCACCGCCGGGTTGGGAGCGGACAGGGCGAAGGCGGCCAGGAGGAACAAGGGCAAGGCGATGGCCAGGTTGGTGTTGACCACGCCAGGCACGAAGATGACGGCGGCGGCTATGTACCCGGCCGCCCCCACCCGCAGCCGGGCGTCGATCCGCCCCCGGTGAATGAGCTTGTCGGTGGTGCGCCCGGACACCAGCACTCCCGCGATGGCGGCCAGGCCGACGGCCAGCTCCATGAGGGTGGCCGTTCCTTGTGACAGGTGGTACTGGCCCCTGACGAAGATCACTGCGAAGGTCCGCAACCCGGCGAAGAAGAAATAGCCCAGGCAAGAGGCGACTATGAGGTAGATGTTGGTCCGTACGCTGAGGACCCAGCGCAGTGCCTGCCACAGTCCCAGCTTGGTGGGATCGCCGTGCAGGACGATGGATGGGGCTGCCTGCACACCTTGGGCCTTGACCCGCTCGAGTACCTCGTTGTCGTCTCGAACCGGCTCGTTGCCGTCGTCGCCCAGGCGCCGGTAGACGCCGGGGTGGGCCTCGATCTCCTCCACCGAGATGATCTGCTCGCCTCCCTCCATCAGGCGGCTCTGGCCGCCGCGAGCCGGCTCTGGGAACCAACGGCGGATGGCCCAGGCCAGTCCCACACTGGGAATGCCGAGGGCGATGAAGCCCACCTGCCAGTTGAAGGCCGCCCCCAGGCCGCCCGCCACCAGTACGCCGATACCGGTCCCGATCAGCTCGCCAGTCAGGATGAAGCTGTAGATGCGGCTGCGCTCCCGGGCCGAGAACAGGTCACCAATGAGTGAGGCGACCGTGGGGCCAGCGGTGGCGGTGATGGCGCCCAGGGCCAGGCGGCTCACCAGCAACATGAGATAGGAAACCGAAAGACCGCTCACCACCTCGGCCACGCCCCACACGAATATGCCGATCACCAGGATTCGTGTACGCCGGGCCCGGTCAGCCAGTACCCCCAGGGGCAGGGTGGCCAGCGCCCCGATCAGGGACGAGACGGTCACCAGGAGCCCGATCTGGGCGTTGCCGATGTGGAAGGCCGCCTCCAGCTGGGGAGCCAGGGCCCCCACTGCCCCTTTGTCGGCACTGTCCAGAGCCAGCACGCAGGCTAGCAGGACGATGGCCCGCCGCCTGGCCAGGCCGCCTAGCTGGTCGGTCAGCTTCTCGCCACCCCGGTGCAGGCGGCCCTCGATCCAGCGCCACGGGGCCCGCCCTAGGCGAACGATGCCGGTGTCGGCCACTGCTACCTCATGCCCCGTTGGGCGGCGGATGGTGAGGCGAAGCCGGCGTTGGGTCGCCTCGAGCTACCCGGCCATCCGTCGGGTCGATGTCTGGGGGGGCCTGGAGGGCCAAAATCAGGGGAGAGCGGTCCAGGACGAATATCCCGGTGATCACCGCTGCCACCCCCCGCCTCGAGACCCAGGGCCACAGGTGTGTGGTTGACGATCTCGCCAAAGGCGGCGATGGCGATGGCCACCGCCACTCCCGGTTCCAAGGTGTCAATGACGGGCAGGGAGGCGGCCAGCGGACCGGCCTGAAAGGCGCTCTGGGCGGTCAGGAACCCAGCGGCTGCCACCGCTCCCATGACGTAGGGCTGCCAGGTGGCCAGGCCGGCCACGATCCCATGGTGTGACAACAAGGAGGTCCAGGACCTGAGTAGGGCCGACATCAGCCCAAAGAGGGCACCGGCGCTCACCCCCAGCAGGCTGGCCCGCTTGGCGCTCTGAGGCCCTCGGGCCGCTGCCAGGGACGCTCCAGTCACTACCACCACGGCCGCCACCACGATGATCCAGGTGACCGCTGAGGGGTCGGGTTGGCCGCCCCGGGGGGAGGCGACCAGCAAGAAGAGAGCCACCCCACCCACCACGGCTACTGCTCCGATCCACTCCCGTGCCCCCATGGAGCGGTGGCGCAGGCGAATGGCCACCGGCAGGCCGAAGATGATCTCCATGACGATCAACGGCTGCACCAGGGTCAGGGTGCCAAAGCTCAGGGCCAGGGCCTGCAGGCCGAAGGCGGCCAGCGAGGCCCCTACCCCTGCGACCCAGGCCGGCCGGTGGAGGAGGTCCCAGATGAGCTTGGGGCTGAGCGACTCACCTTCGGGTGCCTCCCGGGCTGCCCGCTGCTGGAGGACGGATGCGGTGGCGAACGTGCCAGCTGCCCCCAAGGCCGCCAGGACCGCAATCACCATCGAAATAGTCCTCTCACGAGCTCGTGCCGTTCGTCCGGAGCACTCATTACCCAAAGGACCGGGCCCGTTACCGTTGAGCTGAGGGCCTGGGGACGAGCTGATGATGCCGGATTCCCCCGCAGCACGGTTGGGGCGCCCCCCTCCTACAGTTGCGGCCATGCGGATCGGCGGGCCCCTGGGCCATCCACCAAGCGCGTTGGCGTGGGCTGGGCTGGCGGCAGGTGTGGTGCTCGGCACTGCTGCCTGCACGCCTTCGGCCTTGCCCGTCCCTCCGCCGACCAGCCCGGTCACCGTTACCACCGCCCCCACTGGCCCGGTGGGCCTGACCGCGAGCGGGGAGCCGACCATCGGTCCGGGCCGAGCAGGTCTCTCGGGGACGGTCCAGGGTCCGTCCGGCCCGGTGCCAGGAGCGACCATCGAGATCGAGCGGCTGGTGGGCACCAGCGCCGCCCGGGCCATGCTGACCAGTGATGCCGGGGGTGCTTGGCGCCTGGGTGGCGTCCTGGGCGGTCGTTATGTGGTCCGAGCCTGGCTGGCGCCGAACCTGGCCCAGACGTCGCCCACCACCTTTTTCTTGTCAGACGGAGTGGACCGCTTCACAATGCTGGAGCTGGCCGACCTATCGAAGCCGCTCGTGCAGTCGGCCGTCGCTCCCAATCCGCCCATGACGGGTGAGCCGACCCAGGTGGTCGTGCGCCTGGGCTCCCAACAGGTACAGGCCGACGGTGGGCTGACGCCCCAGCCCGCCGCAGGTCTCACTGTCCAGCTCATCGGGGGCGGCTGGCTGATCTCTCAGCCCAACCCGGGTGTCACTGACTCCCAGGGCCAGGCAGTCTGGACGGCGACCTGTGAGGCACCGGGCAGTCAGGCCCTGCAGGCGGCCGTGAGTGCCCCGCCGGCGACTTCGGGCGTCTCGGCGCCCGCTGGCCAGACGGTGGCGATCCAGGTGGCCGCCTGCATACCTGCGCCGTCCACGGGTACCACCACCACCTCGTCCACCACGTCAACCACGTCAACCACGTCAACCACGTCAACCACCACCGCTATGGTGCCCGGGGGGACAACTGTTCCCACCACGGCGCCGGGAGGGTAGGGCACATGTTTCGAGTGCTGCGCTGGGTGGTGGCCGCGGTCGGGGCGGTTGTCGGTGCGCCGATCCTGGTGGCCGTGACGATATTGGTCACCCTTCTCTACTACCCGGTGTCGGGGCCTCTTCCGCAGCCGGTTCGGTCCAACTTCGGCACACCGCCCAGCGTCGTGTACGACGACGGTGGCCATATCATCGGTCAGCTCAGCGCGTCGGGCGGCAGCAATGTACCGGTGAAGGACTTTCAGATTCCCGACCTGGTCAAGCAGGCGGTGGTGGCGTCCGAGGACCGGGGCTTCTTCACTGAGGGGCCGGTTTCGGCCAAAGACCTGCTCCGGGCGGCATGGGCCGACCTGACCTCCGGGGCGCCAGTGCAAGGCGGATCCACCATTACCCAGCAATATGTGAAGACGGTCTACACCAACGGATCCAAGACCCTCAGTCGCAAGTTTCGGGAGGTGGTACTGGCCAGGATGCTCTCCCAAAAGCTGACCAAGAAGCAGATCCTGGACCGGTACCTGTCCATCGTCTACTTCGGCCAGGAGGCCTACGGGGTGGGTGCCGCCTCCCAGGCGTATTTCCGGACGCCGGTGAGCCAGCTGGATGCCTCACAGGCGGCCACGCTGGCCGGCCTCCTGCCTGCCCCCAGCCAGTACGACCCCCTGTTCAATCTGGACGCCGCCGAGCAGCGTCGCGAAACCGTCCTCGATCTGATGCACGCTCAGCGGTACCTCACCGACGCCCAGTACCAACAGGCCCTGGCCGAGCGGCTCACCTTGGACCAACCCGGCTCGACGGCCAGCGGGCCGGTGACCCTGGTGTACCCGCTCCAACAGCCGAGCACCAAGTACCCCTATTTCCTCGACTATGTCCGCCAGTACATGGAGCAGCGCGTGGGGTACAACGAGCTCTATCACGGCGGCCTGCGCATCCAGACCACCCTTGACCCCAAGGACCAGGCGGCCGCCGAGTCGGCCATCGCCGCCCAGCTGGCCGGCACCCAGGCGCCCCTGCAGATGGCTACGGCGTCAGTCCAGCCGCCTACCGGCTACGTCACATCCCTTGTAGGGGGACGGGACTACCACGTCTCCCAGGTCGACATCGCGCTGGGTGGCTGTCCCCAACCCGAGCCTCCCCCGGCCCGGCTGATCGTCCAGGCGACCTGTCAGGCCCAGCCCAACTCGGTGGTGCTGGGTGGCGGGACCGGGCGATTGGCCGGGTCCACGTTCAAGCCGTTCACCCTGGCCGCCGCCCTGGCCGCCGGCATATCGCCCCAGGCCAACTATTACGGGCCCGCGACCCTTGACGTCCCTGGTTGCGGTGGGGTCTGTGTCATCCGCAACGCCGAAGGCGGGGCGGCCAGCAATTATACGCTGACCACCGCCACTTGGCAGTCGGTCGACACCGTGTACGTGCAGGTGCTCAAGCAGGTTGGGATCAAGACGGTAGCCGAGCTGGCCAAGCGGCTCGGTGTGACGACTGCCTACGACGAGAGTGACTTCGGGCTGTCCTACACCCTCGGCACCAATCCGGTCTCCTCGTTGGAGATGGCTTCGGCCTACGCCACCTTTGCCAACCATGGGACCTATGTACCACCGTCGCCGGTGGTGCGGGCGGTCGACAGTCAGGGGGCGGTGGTCTTCGACAACTCCCATCCCCGCGGGACCCGGGTCCTCAGCCCGTCGGTCGCCGACACCGTGACCCAGATCCTGCAGGGTGTGATCCAGCACGGCACCGGCAACCCCAATGCCGTGATCGGCCGTCCGGCCGCCGGCAAGACGGGAACCGCCAATGGGCCCTACGACGCCTGGTTCGTCGGCTACACGCCCCAGCTGTCAGCGGCCGTCTGGATGGGCTACGCCAACAACGACAGCACCCCCATGCTCAACGTCAAGGGGGTGCAGGTGTTCGGGGGGACCTATCCGGCCAAGGCATGGCACGATCTCATGACGGCATCCCTCGCCGGGATCCCGCCTGCCAACTTCGACAACCCGCCGCCCCCTGGCCTGCCAGTGAACGTTCTCCAAGGGCTCCAGGCCGGGGCGGCCCGGACACCCCTGTCCATTGGTGGTGAGGCGCCCTCCTCGCCGTCCCTGCCGCCCCCGACGGCGGTGGCGCCCCCGACCATACCGACCACCACGACCACGTTGCCCCCCGATACGGCGCCGCCCAACCCGGCGACGCCCAACTTCGACTCGACCACCACCACGTCGCCGTCGGGGAACACCGGCACGACCGGGTCAGGGCCACCGGGGACGGGCTGATCCGGCCAGCTCGAGGGATCAACTCGAGGGGAAGGTATCACCCGGACAGGACAGCACCTCGATGCAGGCATTCTGTATGGGTACAGCGACGTGCCCCCCGGAGAACGTGCCCACCTGAGCTGGCATGTAGTCCAGCGAGTCAACTCCCAGGGCAGCGCCGCTGGCATCGACCAGTGGGCCCCCCCGGGCGGCCTTGTCCTGGGGCGCATTGTCCACCACTCCGGCCGCAGTCGAGGCCGAGCTCAGCTTGCCCGTCGTGATGATCCCGTTCGAGCCGCCCGCTCCCGACACCACGTAGACCTGCTGAGCCAACTGGGAGGAGGTGCCTGGTGTGGGCCCGACCAGGACAGGCTGGTTGCCCTCGTCCAGGACCAGCAGCGCCAGATCGTTGGCTGCATCCCAGGTCCGAAGGGTCGCCGACTTGGAGACGCTGCCCTGGCGCAAATCGATCGAGGGCGCCGGTTGGAACGTGGCCGCCGTCACCACCGAATACGAGGTGAGCAGGAGGGTCTGGTTGGCGCTCGACACCACCGCGAAGGCCGAGCCAACCGACGGTTGGCCATTGGCGTCAAAGGTGTCCACCTCCCAGACCGCCCCGTGGACCTTGGTCAGCAGGGCGGCCAGGGTCGCCGGGCTGGTGGGTGAGGGTGGCCGCCCCTGGCTGTCGGCTGGCCGGGCGGGGGAGCGGTTGAGCTGCGCCCCAGAGGCCACTGAGTGAACGTAGGTGGATGTCCAGATGAAGGCCCCCAGGCCGGCGACAATCAGCACCAGGAGCATCACTCCCACGGGGATGATGAGCCCACGGAGGCGGTCCATGAACGTCATGTCGGTGACCTCGTTACCGGTTCCAGGTCATTCACGGGTCAGATCGACGAGCCTGGTGACGGTGCTCCAGTTGCGCATGGTGGTGGTGACGCCAAGCCGCTTGTTCCAGTCGACCTTGGTGAACAAGGAGTCCAGGATGCCTTGCGGGCACCAAAGGTAGAGGTGATTGCCGATGATGCTGCACTGATCGGGATCTGTCTGGGCGCCGATGAAGTCAACCAGAGCCGCTCGATGCTCTGCATCAGGCTCACCGGACAAGAAGCCGACCAGGTGCCTTGCCGGATCTCTCGCCACCTCTTTCAGTGGATCGGCGTCAACCGCCGCCACCAACTCGGCATGGCTGCGCACGACCACCTTCGACTCGACGCCCACGCCGGCGGCCAGGCCCTGCTCGATGGCCTGGGCGGCGTACGTGGGGCTCGACGCGCTGGTGAAGACGGCATTGCCGCTTTGTAGGTAGGTAACAACGTCTGTGTAACCGAGGTCTGTCACCATCTGGCGGAGCTGCGACATGGGAACGCGCTTGTTGCGGCCTACGTTGATGCCGCGCAGCAGGGCGACCTGGCGTATTGGTCGGTGAGTGGAGGCACCTCCAGCGTCTTTCACGGAGAGTGCCGATCGACGTAAACAGGTGAACCGGTTCTCATCTCCACCACCAGGGCATCGACGACGGCCCGGAGGTCGCCGTCATGTGCAGCTGCCACCTGGCGCTGACGCTGGTAGCTGGCCCCTTGGCGCACGATGTCATCGATCCGAGCCAACTCCTTCGAGCATCCCAACCGGTCGGCCAGCGGGGCCAGCTCGGCCGCCAATTCGCTGAGCGACCCCCGCACTGGCGCGGTCTGGCCCCGGTCATCGATGATCTGCGCCTCGAGGCCATATCGAGCTGCTCGCCACTTATTCTCCCGCACTGTCCAGCTCTTGGGGACCGGGAGTGTATAGCCCCGGTCCAACTGTAGATCGAACTGCTCTACCAGGCATTGAGCCAGAGCGGCGACCGTTCCCACCTCCGACAGGGTGGGCAGGCCGTCGAAGATTCGCAGCTCGACCGTGCCGAAATTGGGGTGCGGGCGTATGTCCCACCAGACCTCTCGGATGGTCTCGATCGTGCCAGTGGAGATGAGCGTTTCTATGTACGACTCAAACTGCTCCCAGCCCGACAGCTGGTAGGGCAGACCGGCGGTTGGCAAGCCCTCGAAGACCTTGCTGCGAGCTGACGCAAGGCCGGTGTCAGTGCCCATCCAATAGGGGCTGGACGCCGAGAGCGAGAGCAAGTGGGGGATGTATGCCGTGAGGGCATTCACTATGGGTATGGCCTTGTCCCGGGCCCGCACCCCGACGTGGACGTGAACGCCGAAGATCTGCAGCCGTCGGGCCAGCCATTGCATCTGAGCAACCAGCTTGCGATAGCGAGGCTCATTGCTCACCTGCTGGGTGGACCAGTCCGTGAAGGGATGGGTACCCGAGCACATCAGTGCCAGCCCGAGGCCGTCCGTTACTGAGGAGATCTCGGCCACGCTCTGGGCCAGGTCGGAGGTGGCCTCGGCCACCGTGGTGCAAACGCCGGTGATGACCTCGATGGTCGACTCCAGCAGCTCGTGCTTGGCCTTGGGATGGGCGCCCTCAGGGTGTCCAATGCCGACCTCGGCCAGGACTTGTGAGGCAGCCGAAGCCAGCTCGCGGGTCTGGAGGTCGATCAGCTCCAGTTCCCACTCGATGCCAAGACTCGCTCGGGATGAGGCAGCAAAGGGGATCTGCACTTGGAGCCAGGCTAAGCCAGCCCGAGGGTCCCAGCCAGCCAGGTGGCGCGGCAGTGCCTCTGACCAGCCAGCGGAGGTAGGCGGATTCGAACCCCCCGGGGCTCATCACCCAAGGCTTTTCAAGTGCAGCTCCGGGCGTCGCTGCAGTAGTCTTACAACGCCCTGACCAGGTATTTCACCACGGACTGGTCCATCAGATAGGCTCCCGTAGGCCCTGTTTAGCTAGAAATTATGGCCCCAATTATGGCCCTCTCGAACCCGAGCGCCGGCATCTGGGGAAATCCCGCCAGGGCCGTCCCCCCAGACAGGGAGTCACATCCGCCAGTACGGTTTCGCAGGTGACGTCAGCCGCCCTCGGATCGTGGCGGAACGAACGAACCCAGCATCTTGGCGAGTTGCTCCTTGCCCACCGCCTCGTCGGCGGCCCGGCACGTGGTCGGCGATGGAGGACGGCCGGATTGAACGAGGCCCTTGTCCTGCGCCTCGCGGCTGAGTTCCAGGGCTTCGCCCGCGACCTTCACGACGCCGCTTGCGATGTGTTCGCGGCGTGGCCGCTCAGGGGAACCCTGCGGTTGAGCACGTCGTGCGCAGCAGACTGAGGGAGGGCCGAGATCTCGATCGAGGCAATGCCCACCCAGGGTGTCAACAGCGGCTGAATTTTGACCCCCTTACAACGGTTGGAATCTGACCCCCTGCCCGGGTCCACCGGTCGCTCAAGATGGTCTGTGTGTCGTTTGCATCACCTCCCGATAGGAGCGCTGCGGGACAGCCGCCAGCGTTG
>JAABUJ010002579.1_pt1 | contig 22036 bp, 27 predicted proteins | sample 5559131 | NCBI WGS metagenome assembly JAABUJ01 (sample SAMN10711875, study PRJNA513366) | rock metagenome | isolation source: Antarctica rocks | place: Antarctica: Victoria Land, Mt New Zealand nord | collected 2016-01-07
CTATATATATATAGTTATACTGTCTATTCAGTTTTATGCAAACTATTTGTTTATTGTGATTTTAACATCAAAACACTGAATTTGAGTGTGATTTTCAAAAAAAAGTTGCAAAAAGTTCTGAGCAAACCGAGGAGCCAACATTCTAGGAATTGCTGTAGCTTGTTCACGGCACGGCCAAGTCTACGGGGGGCAGCTTTGCCAAGAAGCCGTACTTGTTAGCTTCACCACACGCCGATGGAAGTAGGGTTTTGATAGAAACCTATTTTGCTGTCTATCTCACATGTGTATTGCTTGATCAAAATCAAAACAGTGACCTGTTCAGTTCCAAACTGAAATTCAGCTGGATATTTGCACATTGTACATGGTTCCATCCAGGGTATCGAAACTCATCACCCACATCATCCCAAATCCATTCCTGCGCCCATCTCTAAGCTCAGAAAGTCGTCCCCAGTCAGAATGTCACCTCCGGCCGCTTCCAGAACGTCATCTATCGTTTCTGTCACGCCCAAGTCCATTTGTAGCCCTCCAGTCACTGCGTCAGCGGCAACGGCAGCGGTCTCTGCATCCAGGCTCATGTTCTGCATCATGTCCGGTAGCGCTTGAGGTGTGGCTGCAAGTTGCGCTTCGACCCTGCGATGCAGCCGCACGATTGTCTCAGCAGTCCCACGGTCAAAGTCCTCCATCATGGTATGGTCGCTTCCGCTATATCGACCCAACGTATCATCTAGCATCAACTTGAGGGCCTCAACAAGACTCAGTCTCGATTTCGGTGCAGGAATCGATACTCCGTTTGCGTCGAGCGGTGCTGGCAGCATTGTGGGGTCTGCTGTGGTCGGTGCGCATATCATCGTTGTGGCGATTTCAAGCGCCAAGTCCCCGCTGTTGTGTTCGGTCTGGAGTTTGACTTCTTCTACAAGGCCGTGAATGATCCGTTCGGCGCCTAGTATTCTCACGCCGGCAATCAGTTGACGGTGAGTATACGGTGGGGTGGTCATGTTCATTTCGGGTGCAGTCGCCCATAGGACAAGAGACTGGAATGTGTTGCGGATACTGGCCATCAGACCTCCCTGTGTCGATGTCCATGTCTCCAACTCGGTATGATGACTGGCGCCGGTACGCTTGAAGAATAAGTGAGGCTTCAAGGCATCGATGATGGGGTCAATGTCAGATCTAGAGGGTTCCAAACGACGACGCTGTTGAAGCACGTGCTCGAGAGGGTCAGCCACGATGCAGAGGATGGTGCTGTGCATCGCTTGGGCTTCACCCGAAATAGAACTGGACTTGATCAGAGTTCGGAGAACCTTCATCAAGATTGTAATGTCGCCCTGAGCTTCCCAGAGATTGGTTGTTAGCCAAGTAAAAGCGCTAACCAGCGACGGTAACAGCGACGGTAGAAGAAGATCTGGCAACAATTAGCTCTTCCTCATGGCATTATAAACCAATGTCACCTACACTCCAAACCACCTCTCAGTGTGTTGAAGTCGAGCACCCCTTTCTCGCAAGCTAGAAGACTCTGGCTGAAAAGAGTGGGAACCATAAGGTAGAAATCCTGCGGACTACATGAGGACATCATATCGTCAATGATACCATCAGTCTCGTAGAGGCTACTGATCCATCCAGAAAAGTGTTGATCCTCGAGTTCAGACATAGTCTCAGGGTTCTTAGGTACCGAGCCTCGTTCGATAAGGCGTGTAATGAAAGATTCGCCGTCGACAATGCCGAGATCATCTGGCGTTAGGTCGTAGCGCTTCTGAACAGTGAGGATGAAGAGCAGGATGCTACCGAACTCGTCATACACAGGCTGGAATTCGCCTGCAGGACATGAGTACGAGTTCAGCACGGTAACCGATAGTCCATACCTTGATCCGCATCGTATCTCCACTTATCCAAAAGTTGACAAAGGGGCTGTAGAATAGTAAACGTCGAATGAAACAACAACAGAACATCGAGAGCCTGGTGTCTCCTTGACAAGTTGTTGGAGAGCGTTTTCAAGGACATAGTCTCTTTCGTCGCGCAAAGAGTCTGGATTATCTAACGTAGACTCAGTAAGGGATTCTTCACTTTGCTAGAGCAACCTTACCTCCACTACCGCACCTGCTATTGCACCAGCGTTTCCGTCCAAGCCTTCCAGCTCTCCGACAAGCTCCTCTAATTTCTCAGGGTTGACTGAACATTGACTGACCAAATCCTCCTTGGAGTAGCGTCCTCCAGCTGGCAAAGTCTGCATTGGTGGTTCACCCAGTAAGTGTTCAATGCTATCTTCCGCTATCAGGTCATGCAGAGCGCAAGCGAAGAGGAATTCTTGGCGGACGTCGGAGAGCATGCCGCTGCCGCTCAAAGGTCCAAACATCTGCGACAATGAAGGAAAAGCCTGTGGGTCGACGTGGCCAAGAGCCTCCGTGATACACCATTGAATTGTGAACGGTGGCATGATCGAAGTTGAGAATATCGTAAGAAGGACGGGTAGCTTGTTGACCAAGTATGAACGGAGCAGAAACATCGTTTGGCTTGACTCATTGCGATACATGGCACTTGATAGTACATCGAACGCTGCAGCGATCAGATCGATGACAAGATTTGCTACGTCGCTCTAGGTCCCATCAGCTCCGAATATGAGGGTCACATTGCATCGCTCACCTTGTACCGCGCGTTGAGATAGCTGATGAACATACTATCGTCACACAGGGGTCGCCCAACAAGCTAGACTATGTCAACACTGGCTCCAGTTGTATAACATCTGTAAGACTTACCAGTGCGTTGAGGTATATGTACAGACCAGCTCTAGAAGTAAGCGGAGGGCCATCCAGAACACCGTTTTGAAACTGTAATCCAGCAAAGTCAACGTCTGGCATCAAGCTCTCATGAAGCACCCCGTTGAGCTCCCCATAAAACATGTCGTACTGCTTCTGGATGTTCTCAAGCTGAACTGCAAGCACAGGTAGCAATGGTGAGAGCAAAGGTATGAAAAGAGACAAGGAGTGTCCGATGGCTTTACGAAGACCTAGATGGCACCATGTGAGTAATGTTGTTTTTCAGAACATCAGATGTGGAGAGCATTTTAAGTGACTTTTCTCGGTTGCCTCACTTGGAATTCCGAGAAGCATTAGGATGAACCTTGGACAAATAAGGAAATCAAGCAAAGTACCTTCCGGGATTGACGATGCCCAAGAATTACTCGCAGAGTCACGTTCAACAAGAACGGAGAAGACAGTACCGATAGCTACTGGAATGGCATGTTCTTCGACGTGGCGGGGACCGGTATAAGTCGCAATACTCGACATCCATTGCGATACGGCCTTCATGATCCTGAACCATCGAGCTTTCTGTGGCTCCCACCCGCTAGCAATGAGTCTGGCGATCCGGTGCAGGACCTCCAAATGGAGATCTTTGATGGTGTCCGTATAGCCATGAGTAACCGCCCCGTTGGCTGTTTTGTCTGACTTCTCTGTGTCATAGACTGGGGGCACGGTCTTGGAGCCATAAGGAGAATATTCCAGCAAGGAGAGCAACACATGGTGGACTTCAAGGTGATCCAACTGGACCAGTCGTTCAACATAGCGTGGTAACAATGGATGCGCGAGGAGCGAGGACAGCGAGTGTGGCTCAAGAATAATCTGGGCGAGTTCGGAGGAGGTAATGGCAGTCACACGGGATTGGACTCTGACCAAAGCCTCGAAGTCGTCGATCGACTTGCGCTTGAGTACGCATTGTTCGATGAACCTCGCCCAGGCGTCTGCTGGGGCACCCATAAGCTCAATCAATCATAGCTGGCAGTTCCAAAGACGCTGAGTTTGGCTGTCTCACGCAAGGATCAGCATAAACAAGTTCGCATCGTTGGAGGACCCAAGAAACGTCGGAACAACGTCGGAACAACCCCGGAGGCTCTGCGGGACAACTGCGGCCGCTTTCCTCCTTTGGGACTCTTACGTCAGTCGACCATGGTTACCTTAGGTACACGTACCTTGAGGGCCCGAGGCACCTGGAGCCAGCCTAATTGCGACTTACGGTGCCTGAAGATCCCTGAAGATCGCTTACCCACGATGTGTACCCGAAGAACAAGGGGAATCCCTTGGCCAAAGATTAAGGACTGTCTATTTGACAACTCCACCAACTCAGACAACTAGGTGACGGGACTTGCGATAACCCTTGGGAGTAGTGATGATATTATCGAAAACAGATTGGGACACAGTATCTGCCTTACACCGCAGGTGCTTCAGCCATAACCCTGCTCCCGCCCCGGCTATATTACAATTCAGTGTTCTGCGTGCTCCATGCCCCGAAGTTCGCTAGCAAACAAAGTATGGACTCTGACTGTGGAAACCTTTTGCTAAATAGAGATACCTACCAAGCCATAGGGTTGAGCACCTCGTACCAGCCCAGTAGCTAGATAACAGGACTCGGTCACCGCGTGGCCCGATTCCTACCCTGAGGGCCTTCGTTCATCGATTCAGGAGCTCGCGATCCGACCATCCAATCCTCCATAGCCAACCACTCACTCCACGTCTTCTCCGCCGCGTCGATCTCCGCGTCCAACGGACCTTGCAATGGTCGCAAGAAAGGCACCGTCTCGAAGGGCAGCATGTCGTAGTCCTTTTTGACGGATGCCCAACCACCGCTCTTGGCTGCGAACAGATAGTTGCGTCGTTCCTGTTCATGAAGCGAACCGATCCCCGCAGCCCAGTCGTCGCCAAAGAAGCCATGCAGTACGCCCGGGAAGTCAAAGCCCGTCACGACGAGCCTCCGGAGGTAAGGAACGAGGGACATGTGATATGCTGGAGATTGATACATGGATGACGCTGTCGTACCCGGCCGTAGATGTGGCGCCCTCGAGCTCGACATTCCAGCTAGCCCTGGCAAGTGCGTGGTTGATAAGCTTTCCAAGTGGTCTGTTCGTTGGAATGGGAGATTTATGTTCATGAATGCTGCGACGGCCTGGACTGGGTTACTGTGTTGTGCATGATCAAAGAAGTAGCGTCGGCAGCTCTGATACTTGGGGTACCATTCGAAGACATCAAAATGAGGGTCGTCGGCCCTCTGTGTGCTGCTGGCTCTTTGAGGGGCGCTGGATCCTGGGAAAGCGGCATGCTGGAAACGCTCTTCGACACCATTGCCTGAATCTCGAAAATCCATTGCTTATGAACTAACTAGATATTAAATATATATGCTAGACCAAGATGCTGGTACAACTCACCTTGATTGAATCCGGTGATGTGCGGCTGTTAGCGTTCGAGGTAGACGCTCTTGTGCCTACCCCGAGTTGAGTAGGTCTGGATATCAAGTCTTCCGCAGAAGACTCATAATAAATAGCTTGAGTTCAGATACCTATGCCCTGGTTTGTTGACTCAAGTGGTCGTTCTTTGCAAGCAGTTTCCGGCTCACGTAGTGATTTGTGGCACGAGAAAGACAGAATCGGCCGGAAATATGCCGATACATATACCCAAAACACGGACGTCTATATAGAAGAGGCAGGAGAATACACTACAGAGCATAGCACCAATCGTGAACTCGGACGACTCTGGTGAGGCTTCTCATATCACGGAAGGGAGAAAAAGCCGCTTTCGTGATACACTGAGAGCTGAAGGGCTGTCGCCACAAACGCCACAAGTCAGTGTCGGTCTAAGAGACCCAGACTTACCTAGGACCGACGTCTCTGTGCGTCGGAGTAGCCTATAAAAATCAATGCAATAAGTCAGACTGCTCTCTCTTTGAGCAAGTATATATGAACTGGAGATTTTGCACTAATTCAAGTCCATTTTGCGAGGAGTTTGTGACTGCAGGAGATGGCTACCAATGGGAGCCCTGGTCGATAGCAGATCATTACTGCTCGAGAGATGATCTCTACAACCTCCCGCCGCATCCGAACGGCAAATGCATATGCAAATCCCGCCGACCAGGTCCGACCTACGCTAAGGACCATTTTCTACATGAAGGTCTTTGAGTCACGAAAGGTCTGGGTCTAAAGTACTCAACTGCTTTCTACACTAACGTCAAGGTACTCCCGTAAGTTTGGCTTAAGCTGGGTGCGGGTTCGTCGACGCCACAGTTGGGGTAAAGTCATGATGCGGAGACTGGAGGCTAAATTATTATTGTTTACTGCACATACAGACATGGTAGAGGTTCGACGCGTGGCCTTTGAGGCGTGTCACCATGGTACAGGGTAAGAGATCTGTATCTCATGGAGACGGCGACTCGACAAATCGTGTTCGCTGGGATGCAGTACCTGACGAGGGAAGTGTCACCCGAAGATTCCAGACACCGTTTAAGACATGGGGATGATTTGGAAATAGTCCTCTATATTTGACTTACCAGGTATGTATACGATATGATGTTGGTGCATGGCGCAATCCTTGAGACATGGACCACATCATCCATCAGTTACACATGGTTTCACTTGAAGAACTTCCCACGAATAACTACCATACCTACCTATTACTGCTCTCTCGAAAGTGACTATAAATACATGACACCATGCCCTAAAGGGTCCTCAATCCTACCCATACCTGTAGCCGTACATCCTCCTAACGTCCGAAACCCTGATACTCCATCCGCGACGAGAAAGAACATCCCAGTATTCTAGTCGACCTTAAATGCTCTATAGAGCCCTGACAATGCAGAATGCGCTTTCAGTCAGATCATCCTTCCATACCCCTACTTACATTCTCAATGTATCGATCGACCAGTTCCCGCGCCTGGCCGGAAATGCCCTGCTGAAGCACATAGTCGAGAATGAAGTTTCTCGTCGCGCGGCGTTGCAGCTCGAGGACACGCCTGACATACTCGGTGACGGGCCCTGCGTCCACCTCCTCGGCCCAGTTGCCCTCGTCCACACCGTTGACAGCAATGAAGTCTCGCAGCTGCATAAGACCACGTCCGGCGAGCCATCTTTGATTTCTTTCGTCGTCATATCCCTCTTCTTCCTGCGGCGCCGCCACCTCATCCTGATCGCGAGGGTCCCGGTTTTCTTGCTCTTCCAGGATTCGTTCGAGGTGGAGGATACTGGCAATTTCTTCCGCCCTGTTACCATCTCTTCCACGTTGTAAGCGCTCCTGTAGTTCGATCATGCGTACACGTCTTTCTTCGATCACCTCGAGAGGTACACCGGATTCAGCAACCGCGCGATCAATATCTTCTAATGTTTGCGCGTTCTCTCCGTCTGAGAGGCTACCTGCGCGAAGCCATGACACTACACGGGAGAAGAATGCTTGCAGGCCTTGTAATTCCGATGCTTCATCCGGAGGGAGATCTCTTGTCTGATGTTGTGGTATATAGTTGTGTGGACTGGACGTATCGAAGGATTCACTGTCAGAGGTAGATATTTTATACGACGGTAGATTGTCTGGTGGCGGCAGGGGATCAGAGCTAGAGGTCTGCATGGCGGTGTATTTGCGTGGTATTAGACTAATCAATTCAGGAGTATCGGACAAGAGTACATGGCGGGCCTCGTCAAGGGTCACGTCGCGGGTGATGACACTCATGCTGCCCTTCGCTTTGGTAGATTCGGCTACCTCGACAAGTAAGGAGGTTGCCCCGGGAGTATTCCAAAGGTCCTTGGCCCGCCTAACATATAACTCGGACCAGAGTTTGTCGACATTGGTTGTCGCTTGTGAACCCCAGATGGATTTGGGTAAGTGATTGATATTCAGCTCATGGAAAAGCCGTTCGAAAACCCAAGGGAACGTCTGAATGGCGTTCTCCAAAGAAGCTCGGCAGTCTTTGCCATGACCCAGTCGGTACTCTGCTAAGGCCTTGGAGATCTCGATATTGGGTGCACCTCTCCATGTCTCTTTCAGAATCGGGTGTTTGGCCAGCGCCAATAAATGTTCAGCTTGGTGAGCGCGAAGTGCGAACTGATCGATGACCAACGTTATCCGGTATGGGTCGCCTTCCGGATCGAGACTGAGGAGAAGCTTCGCCCACTCATATGCAGTCCGCCACGTTCCGCGCATGCTGAGGTTGGTGGTATATCGCCATGCTGCAAGCCAAAACTCCCGATTTTCAGGGCGCCGGAAGTCAAGGCAAGCTCTTCCTTCTGTAATGGATGAAGAAAAGCTCGAATGAACCGATCGGCCAAACGAGAACAGTGCGCGTTCCAGAAGGTCTCCTGATACGGAATGATCACCTTGTTGTTTAGCAATGTCAGAGACTTGTAACAACGTCGAGATATGGTATGCTGCAGGTAGACTTAGCGGAGACTATGAGGTAGAGGTCAAGATATCCGTACGATTGAATTGCAGGAGTTGGATCATCCGCTGCGGATCCATACTCTCTACACAAGACTCGAATTGCCTCTGTACGTCTTGATACGCAGTGTTGTGTACAAATCTGTACTCGATCGTTTTATCATCGTGCTTTTCTACAACTTCCATGCCCAATCCGCCGCCTGTGCCTCGTGGCCATTCCTCCTTGCCCTGCATGAAGACATTCCTTCGTAGAGCCAGGCCACTCAGCCCCTGTCCTCGGCCTCCTGGCGCATTCCGTCCTGCCAAAGCCCCTCCCAAGTCCAGCATCTGTGGACCCCTTCCCCGTCGTCTCCCAGCTCCGGCAGGAGCAGCACCGTGATTGTCAGCATCGAGGACTGCATTGCCAAAGAGTCTCTTCATCTCATTTATAGAATTCAAATTCTTCGGGTCCACCGCCAGGAGACTGTGCAAACTCTGCGTGCCGTCATCGATCGAATTGTTTTGGTAACCAGCTTTAGAAGGGCTCGTGTTCATTGATAACGTTTTGAGTGCACGATCTATCTCGTCAGAGGTGTGACCACTCGGTTTCGTCTGACCATTTGACTTCTGAGTGGCTACTTGAGACGCTTGCTGTCTCCCCTTCTTCCTCTTCTTTTTCGCCGGGTTTTGTGGTTTGACGTTTTCCAGACTCTTTGTCTCGTCGAGCTCAGCTTCCTCAGGTGGATTATCGTATTCGCCATCAGCCTGAGAAGCCTCGCCCTCCTTTAACATATCAAACATGTTTTGTTTAGTGTTCCTCAGACTCTGGTCATCATTCTCGTCGTCCAAATCAGAAGAGCGTTCCTCGTCGTGCACTTGCTGTTGGCGCCGCTCTTGCTCGCGCTGAAGCTTCCGCAAAGCACGGGATGACATCTTTGACGCTTTTAATCCTGAAATCGAGAGTAATGGCAAGTGGTTTTGGGGTTTATTAGGCGGAGCAGTTATGGACCGTTGCGGTGTTGAAATATGAGTTTACCAATTGTCATACTGTTATTCTGCACTTATGGTAATAGTGGAGTCCCGTACTTCCATGACGGAAGGGTCAACATCTGCCGACTTCCTTCAGTCGCAATCAATGTCCCGTCAGCGCCCGCAGGACTGACGCCTTGCTTTTCGTTCAATGCGTCGTGCGACTGTTCATTTGTTCCGCACTGCTCGACTCGTTTCAGTGCGGAGGCCTCTCTTGAACAATAGCTCGCCCATTGATCCCTCGAGCTGTGCCAAAGGTGTGCGATCAGCATCATCAACACCAACGAGAGACGATGGTCCACCGCGAAGATCGACGACGTCCATGTACTTCCGCAACTTTTCCTTGGCCCTAATCTCGACGCTGGTAGCATCTGGAGCATGGTACACATATAAACTCAGTCCTCCGACGAAATCAGGAGGCCTAGTTCAAAGCACAGGTGGAAGGGATATCCAATCACCGTCTGTTGGACTGCAGCAAACTCGAACTGTGGTATCTGTTGTGGGTGATTCTGAATCCCCACAAGCCAACCCAACGAATGCAGTGGCTGAGGAGCCGACGCAACCAACCCGCCGAGCCCTCGTCGTAGAAAACGACGAGTTTTATACCGGGGAGCTTATCGGGGACGCTCCGCTTTCGAAACATACAGACGATGCAGGCCGCAAGGTGCTTGAAATGTTGACACCGAAACAAGCTACGCAGAAACTTAGGCGGAACGAAGAGTCGTACCTGGTGGGCCGAGGGCGAGGCGTTGTCCGCTACGATGTTGTCCAAATACCCAGCAACGACCCAATTGAAGACGACCATGCTGAAAAGATTGTCGAGGTGCCGCAAAGTGTAGCGGCAACAAGGAATGGAACATCGAGCAGTGACTGGATGTTCTGGGGCGTGTTTGACGGACACGGGTACGTAGAATTGAATCTCGGACGTTTCTCGGACCCCAAACTGACGTCAATAACAGTGGCTGGACTACGTCCGCAAAGTTGCGCCAAGTGCTTATCTCATTCGTTGCCCGCGAGCTCAACGCGACCTATAAATCAGCGCTTACCGACCCATCGCTGACCTTTCCAACTCCGGACTCCATTGACTCGGCGATCAAGAAAGGTTTCATTCGTCTGGACCATGAAATCATCCACGAAAGTGTCGAGAAGGTCATGAAAGCAAACTCCAAGCGGGTTGCTGCAGAACTTCTCGCACCGGCCCTATCAGGCTCTTGTGCCTTACTGTCCTTTTATGATAGCGAATCAAAGTTACTGAGGGTTGCTTGTACGGGCGACTCACGTGCTGTACTTGGCAGGAGAGGCGTAAGCGGGAAGTGGACTGCAACGCAGTTATCTGAGGACCACACGGGCGGCACCCCCTCGGAAATGGCCCGCCTACGCAAAGAACATCCTGGAGAGGAGAACGTAGTTCGAAACGGGCGTATCTTAGGCGGGCTAGAACCGAGCAGAGCGTTCGGTGACTCATTCTACAAGTGGACTAGAGAGACACAGGAGCGCATCAAGCTGAACTTCTTCGGGCGCACACCATCCCAACTGCTAAGGACACCGCCGTACGTCACTGCAGAACCAGTAGTCACAACAACTAAGGTGGAGCCGGAAAAGGGCGATTTCGTGGTGATGGCTACAGACGGCTTGTGGGAGATGCTCACCAACGAGGAAGTCGTTGGCCTCGTCGGTCAATGGCTCGAATCGCAAGCAAAGGGTTCGACAAGCGACGGCGGGAAAAGCAGCTCAATGCTCAAGAGTTGGATCAGCAACGCAGACACCAAGTTGCCGATCGAAAAGAACAGTCAAACCAATAGTAAGGAGAAGGGCGGCCAGAGAGCTCCGATACGACAGCTACAATGGCAGGTCAACTCCTCTGACGATCGATTCGTAGTCGAAGATAAGAACGCCGCGACACACCTCGTGCGTAACGCACTGGGCGGACGGGACAGAGATATGGTATGCGCCCTTTTGACGCTTCCGAGCCCGACCGCGAGACGATACAGGTGAGCTCCGTTCCTCGCCGAGTGTAACTGGTGATGACGAGTAACTCACGGTCTGATAGGGACGATCTTACAGTTGAAGTCATCTTTTTTGGCGAAGACAATAAGACTGGCACAGTTGTGCTGAACGCTGAAGCCAGCGCCTCGAATGGGGTTCTCAAAGCTAAGCTTTAATCTAGCAGTTATTTCATTTGTAGACTATATTGGCGTTATCATATTACAGGCCAATGTACGATACCCTTGGCTTCACTCTCTGCTGCTTTAGATGTCGCAAAGACTCAATAGACAAGGTCAAACTCAGAATGTCTTACGATCCATATGCCTGAGGTAGCATCTCCGATTTTTGTAAAGTCGGAGCTTGATTGCAAAGTCCTTTCCCACCTGGTGTCTAAGCAACCACGCCAAACTTACTTTCTGCAGAGCAACGCGTAAGTAAACACAGTGCTAGTGATATCAAGAAGCTCGCTGGGTATATAACAGCTATGAAAGCAAACCTCTATCGTCCCGTCGTAATACGTTTCGTCTTCAAGTCAACCAATTTCTCCATTTGCCCGGTCCAGCGCGCCGCAAACGCCTCCTCGGTGAACCGCATCGCGGAAGCCCTAGCTCTCCGTCTCATCGCCAAACTCTCCTCCTGTGGTACCGTCAGGGCTGTCGTAAACGCCTGCGCGTATTCAGAGACCGTTCTGGCATGGAATCCTGTATTCATCCATCAGTTGGTTCGTCCGTGCAGCTGAGAATCCACTGCAACACTGACCTGTAGGTCCACCCTCGTAATCCACCACAATGTCTTCCTTCGGCCCTCCGCTATTGTTAACGACACTGATCAGACCCGCGGCTTGATATTCCACGACTCCGATGCCGAAATGCTCGTTCCACATCCCGTTAACTCCGACCCAGCTCTTGCGCAGCCATTTCAGAATCTCCGGCCACGAAGCATCGCAGACAAACTCGACGTCGTCTTTGATCCTCAGCTCATGCGCCAGCAGTCGAAGATCGTACACGCGAGTGGCGTCATCGCTGTGTCTGACCGATCCAAGGAGTACCAGCTTACTTCCCTTGAGCCCATCAGGCGTCTCCCTGCCATTTGTTGGGAACAGCAGTTCAGAAAAGGCACGCAGGATAAGAGTATGGTTCTTCTCGGGTCGGAACTGCGCAATGTAAAGCAGGATTTTCTCCCTCTTCTGCTCGCTGGCTGAGCTAACGTCAATTGCTTGTGTGAGTTCTTTAACGGCGACAGGCGGGAAAACAACCTCGACGTCGGAAGGCTTCGCCCGTTTTGCTCGATTCGGTCCCCATAGTGATTGGATGTGGGATTGCGTCCAGGACGAGTTTGTCATGACGACGTCAATACCACCTCCCACCCAGCAGTACAGCCGCGCAAAGAGATGCCAGTATCTCGTCTTTGCCCAGCCCTTCCAGCCTCTGCCGGTTCCTGCATTGACGCCTTGCCCGGCCTTGTCGACGAGCGAGCCGAGCATATCCGTCGAGATTGTTGGGTAATGGACGTATGCGCCTGTAGGTACGGTAGGGAAGAGGAATTTCGAGAAGGCGAGAGTAAAAGCGTAGCCCATCGTATCTAGGAGGATGTCTGGCACAAGAAGGGAGAACGCATCGTAGGCGAGTATAAGAGAGCCAAGAGATTGACCGAGAAGAGTAAAGTGCGGCCATGTGCTGCTGAGAACCCAATGCCGGGTTTGAAGGTAAAGGAAGACGATGGTAGGAGGGTGGAGGTGAATGTTGAAGCGATTCTGTGATGCGCACAGTCAGCAGACTGCGTACTGCATGATGAAAGAGGGGATTGAAACCTCTACTCGCTGGAGCATAGCGGCTTTATCAACTTCATGATCCCCAGTGTACACCACGCAAATGGCTTTCGGCCACCGCTGCTGCGTCGCTCGAACAGCTGCCCAAAGTACTCGCTCGCCACCACCGCCGGCATTGCTGTGCGCCCTGATTAAACGATCTCCTGGAAACGCTCACAGAACGTAGTATAGTACCAAAATGGATGAAAGAACCCTATGACTCCTTCCCAGTCCTCACTTGCATTCTCTCCAGTCCTTTGGGCACGGGTATCTATCCGCTCCCATTCCTCATCCTCGGATTTTGCTAATCTTCGCTCCTTTGACTTGTAATCGTCTTCTTCAACCTTAACGCGTGCAAGAATGAGCTCTTTCCGGGCTGAAGTTCTGCGGCGCAGGTACCATCCAATGGCTTGCCCAGTAAAGCGGACGATGAAGGGTGCTGCGACCAGTGTAGAAACTAGAACAACAGAGACAACAAGATAGGAAGAGATCCAGCTCTGCATCTTTGGTGGTTGATGTTCCGGTTCCCTTAGCTCAATAACATTGTTTCTGGAATTTTTTGTGATTGCTCTCGCGATGACTATGACGTGGTAGGCAGGGATCCAGCGCGTATCAAGCAACGCGCTGACGGCTAAAAGAAATGCCGGGCCCCGAGAACCTCAAGTTCCCAAGCTTCAAAACATCTTCTTCCACTAGGCTTTTCGATACTCCAGAGTGGCCTCAGGCACGGTGATTCTTGATCATTGACATAAAAGCATACTCACCCAATCGATTCGCTATACATCAGTCTCCGCTGGAAAAGGACAATGGTCCTTTTTCGCCCGTCACAGAAATCCACTGCGCTGTACCACCGAACATCTCTCCGCAACCTCCGCAGCTTTCACAGCACCCGGCGAAATCAATTCATCGAACCAGTACTTGGTCAGATCCACGACGTGTTCACTGGGCTCCATACGTTCACCGGTCTTTCCTGGGCAGCAACGATCCCACTCGCCGCAGTTTTCGTTCGGCTCTGTATTGCAGAGCCATTGCACTATGCCAACCATCAAATAACTCAACGTCAGCTGGATCTGCTTCCCTCGACGAGTGCGTGGCGGCATATCATCACCTATCAGGTCATGAGCACGATGAGACAGTTGGGGCCTCAGCGGTGCGAAAGGGAAATTCTGCGGAAAGTGCGAGCCAAGAGAATCGAACTATTCAAGAAATGGGGTTGCCAATATTGGAAAAACTTCCTTCCTCTGGTGCAGTTCCCGCTCTGGCTTGCGGTTATGGAGACGCTCAGGAGAATGTGTGGTGCAGGCGAGGGGCTTTTGGGGACTGGAAGCAATCTACTCAGAGGGATCGGTGTTGAGACGGACCGTGAAACTACTCTCAATGCACTGAGTGGATCAGCTGTCCCAGTTGAGTCTTCCTTGGCCGAAGAAGGTGCCCTGTGGTTTCCGGATCTGCTGGCACCAGATCCGTGCCTCGTCCTACCGTTTCTTCTTTCGGGTACACTATTCGCAAACCTTCACCTCTCGAGTCGTTCCAGAACTCGAGACGGTAGACAGTCATCACGCACGGCGCAAGCATTCGAAAAGACGATGAAGCTACTCGCTTTGGCGATTGGGCCGCTGATGCTTCAGTTCCCCAGCGGCCTCCTGCTCTATTGGATTTCGAGTTCAATGCTAGCGATAGTGACCAAATATCTGACAGACAGACTCATGCCCTTTAGACGGCCGCCTGAGCCATGTAAGCCCAAAATGACAGCTTTGCAGGCACAGCTATCAAAGCAATAGCGCAGGAAGCTCAAGACAGATTCACATCATCAGACACGTAGACCCTCACTCGCCGCTGCTCTTGTTGTTGGATTTCCTGTTCATGCCTACTGCCTTCTGGGCTGGACGATCGGCTATATCAAGACTATGTTAACGATTTCATACACTGCCCAGATCCACATCCTGTGTTTTGAGGGTGTTGGAGCAAAGCAACGACGATGGTCCCGCAACCCTACCACGGCTGCCCTCATGCATTATACCATCTATAACGCTACGGGATTACCCAGGCGACATAAAGAGGACAACCCGGCTACTGTCTCAAGCGTACTCGGTTGCTCCCACGAAAAGGACAAGAACAGCAGAAGAAACCGCACCAAGACCGTGCCCTCCCGACAGCCAAGAACAACCCGCACACTATCCGAACTTCGAGCGATCATGGCGTCCGCTCCCTAACCTCGCAAAGCTCGGGTCGATCTGCCTATATGGACTGCGCTCAGTCCGGCGAGAGTGTCAATCCAGACTTCCTCCACCCAGCCTTCTCAGCCGGAGTGCCGACAGCTCGAACGTCCATGCACTCCAGAGCCGACTCGTCCCGTACTTGTGCCTTGTGGCGAACAGGTGACTCGCAGAACGGTCCTGTGATGCGCTCCAATCCCCTGGTCTGCTCTGGTACGTTGCCGGATGCAGCGACTCTAGCTACTCCAGAAACCGACCATCCCACCCGTTCCGTCTGCAGCTGAGCTGGAGCCTAGGCCGTACCACATCTAGACGGACCCGAGTCGCCGCAACCGGCACCAACGACTTTCCACACCCTCTCGAAACGTTACCAGCACCCCAGTCAGAACCATCCGGAACCACACATGGCGAGGCGAGAACGGGCCGAGCATGGTCCTATGTTCAGAAGTCTCTCATTCATATCTCCTCATCAAAGTAGCTAGCTACCTATGTCTAAAGCAAATATCACAAAATTGAAGAACAAAAACGCCGAAAGATCAAAATCAAGAGCATGGAAATTGGTAGCTAGTGTGACGTGACATGACGTAACGTAACGTGATCTCAAAAACCAGCCCAATACCGACCCCTTTATCGACCTCGATCTGACCTGATCTGATAGACACGACCCGTGAGTGGTTTATGTAAGACGAAAGATGGGAAAACATCGAAACAAAACTAGGTTTGTAAAAGAGGAATCGTTTGGGATGGGGAAAGGGAGGGAATGAACGAGGGGCATTCTGTGCAAAGCCAAAAAGGATCCATCCCACCGCCCCAGATCCCACGCGCGTAGAGTAGTAGTAAAGCAGACCAGGAAAAACGGCGCAAAAGAAAAACAAGACCGGGAAAACGGCCAATCAAAAAAAAAGGGACAAGAAACGGAAACGGAACCGGCAAACGAAGACCTCCCCACCCACTCACCCACCATCCCAACCAGCACCAAACCTCCTCCTCACCGTCCCTCGACATCACTCGCCCAATCCGGCCCACCCCACCCCATCTGCGCCGCCGCGTATCCCGTCCCGGGCCCACTCACGTACCCACCCCCACCGTCCTCCTCGTCAAAATAATCCCCCCCACTCCCATCGAAACTGCCGCCCCCACCCAACTCCACCTCGTCGCCGGGACCCGGCGCGCCGAGCTGGTCCCACTGCAGGCCCTGCAGCGCCGGATACTGCGCCAGCAGCGCAGCGGGGAGGGTGAAGGCGGCGCTGGCGGCGCCGTTGGGGTCCGCGAGGCCGCTGCCGTCGGCGGACATGTCCATGGGCCCGCCGCCGGCGTGGAGGGGCAGCGCAAGGGCGGACGAGGGCGAGGGGTCGGCATGCAGGATGTGCTCGTTATAGAGGCGCTGGCGCTCAAGCGCCTCCTCGTCGAGCAGGGGCTTGATGCAGACGCGGCCGGCCTCTGAGCGAAAATGGCGGCCGAGGGCGTCGGCGCGGGCGAAGCGACGGCCGCAGCCCCAGGAGGCGCGGCCGGCGAGCTCGCCGCGGCAGACGAACTTCTTCTCGCCGGAGTGGAGGCCCTCGTGGCGCTTGCGGTCGTGCTGGCGGGCGAAGGCCTTGCCGCAGACGGTGCAGACGAAGGGCCGCTCGTCCGTGTGGGTGCGCAGGTGGGAGCGGAGGTTGTAGGCGCGGGTGAATTTCTTGGGGCACAGGGTGCATTGGAAGGTGGCCGGGTGTTTCTGGATGCGCTTCGAGTCGGTGGCGGAGGCGCCGGGACGCTGCGGATCGGCGAGGTCGAGGATGTAGTCGCGGTTGGGGATCGAGGAGGTCGAGGAGCGGCGGGAGGATTTGGAGTTGGGGGAGGTGTCGCGAGAGTTGATGGATGGGTCGTCGGCGAATTCGAAGGGGGAGAGTGATCGGTTGCGGCTGGCGGAGTCGGCAGAGCCGAGGTTGAGGGTGGTCGAGTTGTGTGTCATGGGCCGTGCCATCGGTATGCCGTAGGGGTCGGACTTTGCTCTTCCACGTCGTGTACGACCTGTTATGACGTTAGAATGCAATCGCGGAAACGAAAAACAAGGCTCCTGACCACGCTCCGGCGGACTTAGCGCATCCAGATCACTGTTTGGCTTTGTCGGCTCATAGCTCGACTGTCTTGACGGCGGCGCAAACTCTACGTTAATCTCCGGTGGTACCATTTGCGCGGCTTGTCCCAGATCTGATGATCCGTGTCTGAGATGATAATTTGGAAATGACTCCTCCGGTTGATGCGTATATATTTCTGGTCCTGGACCGCCGCCGTACTGGTTGCTGGTGTTTGGTGCCAGCATGAAAGAATTCTCCTGACTAATGCCAAGACCATGCTGGGGTGAAATTCGAGGCGATACATATGGACTGTGACCCGGACTTATCCTTTGTTGATGCTGTTGCGTATCGGAGAGACTGAATTGCTCGATGGCCAAGGCGTCTTGATACATGCTTTGATCTTGCTGAGCATTCAGAAGAGGGGAATGGTTTTGCTCTATCGACTCGAAGCTGTCCTGCTGCGTAAGGAACGGGGACGGAGCGACGGAAGATGACACATCCGAGTGCTCAGACGGTGCTCTCCGGTGGACTTGGAAGGCGGCAGCTCCGAGCATGTTTGTCCAGTCGGTTTGCGGCTGCCCGAGGGGATATGCAGCGCTTGAAGGGTCCAGCGAAGTGTGCCGCGAATGGTTCGGAGTGAAGAAGGGGTTTTGATTGGAGGACGGTGAAGTTCTTTTTCCGGAGGAAGAGTGTGAATCAGGCTGGAGGAGGTTTGGGGGTGTCGGTGTGTGGTGGTGGGGAGACGACATATTGCTCATCAGCTCGGCGGGGTTGATGGATTGATTTTGTGGTTGGCCGGCCCTCTGCAGTTCCGGGTGTAGCATGAAGGATGGATCAAACGACTGCTCTTGGCCACCTGCAGCGTTTGGATATAGAGGAAAATCGTTGAAAGTGTTGTTGGTGCAGGGATTAAGGAAGTTGGAAGTGTACTGTACATTCGGTTCTTGTTGACCGAACTGCGGCGCCGGAGAAGGGTGGCCTTGGAAGTGCTGATCTTGCTTAAAAGATTGCTGTAGCCCTTGATCTTGTAGGAATGTATCATGCAATCCGTTTGGCTGAGGGTACTTCTGGGCTTGGACGGAAGGATTCACGAATGGCGTCGAGATGTTGAAGGGCGTCCCACCATTGTTCAGAGAATGATTGGAGGCGTTGAATGCGCCGGTTGTGAATGTTGAGGTGCTGATTGAGGGGTCTAAACCGAAGTCGGTGGAGCTTTCATGGTATCGGTGAGGCGATGACGACTGGCTTATATGGTGATTCCTATGTCCAGCAGATAGTGATCTTCCACGATTTTGTTGTGCGTCCATGATGCCTGCAACGTCGATCGTCGATCTATTCATAGATCAATTAAGGTGAAGCTTGGACCAGGAGCATCTGTCTCAAGGAGGCGAGGGCAAAAGCGAGTTCCTGCAGACCAGTGGGATAATTCGAAAGCTCGTAGACAAATCGGGTCCTTGCACGGATGGTTTGTTACAAGCGAAGGAAAAAGTCCACGATGACTGCGTTGGTCTGCAGGTGTCGTGGATCGTGGGTGTTCACCCCGCAACAGTCTGCCTGGGGCGCAGGTAGGTGTGACTGCTGATAGAACGCCTCGAGCAATTGTGGATTGACAGCGCACGCAGACCCTCCACACTAGAGCTGTTTCACCTCCTCCGGCAATATTATATCCAGCTTCCTCCACACGCTCGGCAGCGCTTATAACCAACTTTTTGTCGGGTGCTAGATCAGAGTCTCAGTCTCAAACGAGATGTCGGAGGTTTGATAGGCGCGCTGCCGAGGATCTGTCTCTGCGTCGATAGCGAGATTAGAGATCTCGGCAGTGGATATTGCTGCAAGATCGAGGACAGTTATTCCCAACTCGCACCCTGAGGTATCGAGTTTGGCTGATACCACTCAGGCAGCAGCTGGGAAATCGATAGCCTGCCGAGTGCCCGGTGAGACTGGCGCCAATGGAGGCCGAGTTGACAGGGCGCTATCTGATGGTCAAGCAAATCAATCGTCAACACGCGACCGTTTCACCAAAGGTTAAGCCGGTCTAAGCCCTGTTGTGGCTGCGCAGCAAGAGATTTGGGGAGAGCGCTGATCGGCGAGTAGGTATCCAGGAGATCTAATTGTGTAATCAGCGGAACCTTCCTTCCCAGCTTAGTTGTTCTCGTTGGGCTTCTTGGGTCGCATGGGCTTCCGTAGAATACGAGGGTTGATGGGTGTAGGAGTGAGTCGTGATGATTGCCCGAAAAGAATGCTGAAGCCTGAAGCCGTTTCAGTGATGCGGCGTTGATCTGTTTGCTTTATGGGAACAGATTGCAAAGGATACCTGATACCTTAGGCTCGATGACAGATTCTGGAAGCGCGCCTCTCGTGGATTTGGATGCACCCAAAGATAGACAATCGTGCCTTGCAGTGCCCACCACCAAATAAGGTACCTAACTTTGTATTTGGACCTTTCCCTACAAAGTACCGGCGTCTGTAGTAGTACGTATGTCCAAAATGTATACCGGGCTGGGCTTGACTTCAGGACACAGGTCGGATGGTCTCACTAAAACCTCAGATGGTCTTACACTAATTCTTTAAAATAGAGTTTTCCGAGAAGCTTAACAAGCAAGATACTGAACTTGAGATTGTGTAATTCATTAATAATTCATTATAAATCTATTAAGAATCTATTTATAACTGATTAGTGATTAGAAATTAGTGTTCAGAGATTAGAACAATTAGAATTAGAGAGTTTGAATTAGCAATATGAAATATGTTATGCATGCATTTCAGATACATTAAGTTAGAGTTAATTAATTCAGAATAGATTAGTAATATATTCAAAGAATTTGAATCTCAGTTGATCTTGAGATGTTTTAAAAGGTCAGATGATCTTCTGATAATCTCTGTCAAGATCATCTGAGGTTTTAGTGAGACCATCTGACATGTGTGGTTGCTTGACTTGTACATAAGACCTGACCTTAACAATTTGAATAATATTCAGGTAATAATGCCTCACGTCAGGAAAGGTGCTGTACAAGTATAAAATCATACCTGAATTACAGTGTCGATAAGGTACAAAGTTAGGTGCTGTAGGTACAGATATTATTGACAGCCTGCGACTTCTGTCACTGAGACCTCCCTTATTATTAAGGTACTGAGTAACTCAATGAAGCACAGCCGCATCACGAGGGTCCGTCAAGTTTCAGGTTAGGGCTTACATAACCACCTAACGCTAGGTTGCTGCACTGCCACCACGTAATTACCTTACCTTACCTAAGGTATTTGTCAGTAACCTGTTAAAGCTACCTAAGGTAAGGTAGGGCAAGGTGTTTGTAACTAGGTAGGTAAGGTAACCTTCAGAGTAGGTTGTTATTATTATTATCCTTCATGAAACAACCCAACCGGCTTTCTCTACCGTCCGGGACTGCAACTTGAATACCTCATGCACCCCACACTTCACTGATATGGAATCCATTTTCCTTGTTCTGCTAAGCTACCACTACGTCATGTCTCGATATCAATGACAAATCATCCAAAGACATGAGGCTACCAGAAGTATGTAAACCGTTATGCAACTACGGTACCCACGCTGCTGCTACTGTACGTGTGCTTACGGCCGAAACTGTCGATCCTCTGGAGGAGGAAGAGTAGAAGGAGGAGGAGGAGGAGGAGGAGGAGGAGGAGGAAGAGGAGGAAAAGACCGTCATTGGGTAGGTGTTTCGTTTTCGATCTGGGTAACTTCTAGGGTAGTTACAACGACGTCAACCTCCCAATCGGGCCGGCTACATGGTCTCCCGTCTGGTAGACCATCTCATGCTCATGCCGGAAGCAAGCAACCTCGATACTCATCCCGACAAAGGCAGCAATGCTATAAATAGCCACTACCGTTGCCATGCATCGGGGTTATGCTATAGGGCCGCCAATCTGTGAGTAGGAGACCATCACACACAGTCGACGGGTCGCTCTCGATCACCATTCTCTGGTCCCCCTGCTACCACGAGTCATCAAACCTTCATGAATCTGGACGTGATCTGCTGGACGATCATGCGGAACCACGTCAACACAAGTTGTAACACCTCTTTGACAAGACCATTCCTCTCAGCTACGACGATCGCTGAGCAGATCTTGGACTCCTGCGTTGTTTCATGGCTCTGCCTTTGTTCTTCAGTCCCCTATCTAGTATCATTCAAGTCCTGCGGCTAGATATTCATTAGGCGGTGATGGACAACATTTGTGTTCGTGTGAAACAAAAGATGAGCACTGTGGGATGAAGCTGTCTCATGTGTCTCCCGTCAATGATGTCAAGGGCTTCTCTCTCTGATTTCTGATTTCTCTACTCTGGGAGAGCAATTGCTCGATGGATCCTGATTGCTCAACACAGCTTTCTGATCTCCTGCATATTCATCTGCTTCATGCCAGCACTTTCTTATTGTCTCAGGGCTGTTGGACTAGTGAACGATCTGCAATTTGACCCTCTCCCAGATGTTGTTCAATTCATCAATGCAGTGACTCTCTTGGCCTTTCAATTGGGACGAAACAGATTACGCATACTTTAGGCTGCTTTGTGGTGTTCGGTGTTCATCATGTTGTTGTGGATCTTTGATAGTCAGGGTCTGTACCCGATTGCTCCTTGACTCTCACAACTTCGACTTTGCGGCCGACCTTGAACAATTTTGGGTAGGTAGGTAGGTAATTTATTCCGCCCGGAGGCACTACGCCTAAAGGGCTCTAGCGCTATCATCCTGTCAAAACTATTGCTATGTCCATGTCCCACGAAAAGCCCTTGCTGAAACGTCTTTTCCT
>JAABUJ010002581.1_pt1 | contig 22019 bp, 19 predicted proteins | sample 5559131 | NCBI WGS metagenome assembly JAABUJ01 (sample SAMN10711875, study PRJNA513366) | rock metagenome | isolation source: Antarctica rocks | place: Antarctica: Victoria Land, Mt New Zealand nord | collected 2016-01-07
CTGCCGGTCGACGGGTAAGCGGTGGGCCGGTATGGGGAAGGGTAGGTCCAGAGACACGGCTTCCGCTGCGATCATGGCGATCGCGGCGCTGATACTCGTGGGCTCGCTCGGGTACCTGCTCATCCACGCGCTCGGGGGCGCCGAGCTCGGCAAGCCGGTCAAGCCGGGCGTCATCGTTCGCGCCGACCGCCACACCGCCTGGCCCTGGCTGCTCCTCGGGCTGCTCGCCGGTCTGTCCGGCCTGGCCGGATGGGCGCTCTCGCGCCGCGCGGCCGGGCGTCTCGCCGCGGACCACGGTCGCGAGCTCGAGTCCTCTCGGAGCGAGCTCGAGCGCTCTGAAGGCGAGCTCGAAGGCGCTCGCGAGGAGGCCGACGAGCAGCGCGACCACGCCGCCCGCGCCGAGAAGGACGCCCAGCAGCGTCGCCAGGAGCTCAAGGAGCGCGAGCAGGAGCTCGCCCGCAGCCGCGCGCAGGCCACCCGCGCCAACGAGTTGCGCCAGCTCGAGCGGAGCTGGAACCACGAGCTGCGCTCGGAGGTCGTCGGCCTGCAGCGCGCGGCCGGCGCGCTCGGCGACCCCGCCGACGTCCGCTCGCTCGTGCTCCGGCTCACGGTCCGCCTCGTGCAGGCCGAGAAGGGGCTGCTGCTCACCCACCGCCCCGGTCAGGAGGACCGCGACGTGGCCTCCGACCTCGACGTCGCCGCCACCGAGGGCTTCGAGCACGACCCCGCCGACTCGCAGCTCGTCGAGCGCTTCGCCGCCCGGGTGCTCCAGGCCGACGAGATGGTTCGCGAGGACGAGGTCGCCGACCTCGCCGAGGGCGAGGCGACCGCCGCCGACCGGGAGATCCAGAACCTCGTGGCGATCCCGATCTACGTCCAGGACGAGTTCAGCGGCGTGGTCGTGTGCGCCAACCGCGAGGGCGGATTTGAGGAGCTCGACGACGACGTCCTGCTCTCCCTGGGCGACCACGCCGGCGCGATCCTCGACAACCACCGGCTTCATGGCGAGCTGCGCTCTAGCTACGTCGGCACGGTGCGCGTGCTCACCGAGGCGATCGGCGCCAAGGACGCCGCGCTTCGCAGCCACTCCGAGGAGGTCCTCTCCTACGTCACCGCCGTCGCGGACCGGCTCGAGCTGGCCTCCGGCGAGCGCGAGGAGCTCCTGTTCGGCTCCCTCCTGCACGACGTGGGCAAAATCGGCATCTCGGAGCAGATCCTGCTGAAGCCCGGGCGCCTGACGCCCGAGGAGTTCGCGGTGATCCGGCTGCACCCGCGGATCGGCCTGCGCCTCGTCGAGCAGGTGCCGGCGTTGCGCAACGTGGGGCCCGCCGTGCTCCATCATCACGAGCGCTTCGACGGCACTGGCTATCCGTCGGGGCTCACAGGCGAGGAGATTCCGCTCTCCGCGCGGGTCATCGCGGTGGCCGACGCGTTCAGCGCGATGATCGAGTCCCGGCCCTACCGTGAGGTCGTCTCGACCGAGGAGGCCTGCCACGAGCTCGAGCGGTGCGCCGGCACGCAGTTCGATCCCCGGATGGTCGAGCTCTTCGTGGAGGCGGTGCGCACGCGCCCCGCCTCCGAGCGTGAGCCCGGCGCGCTCAGCCTCGTCTTCGACGATCCCGAGCTTGGCCTGCGCGCGGGCCGCGACGGCACGATGCTCGGCGCGTCCTCCTTCGCCGTGACCGATTCCCTCACCCAGCTCTACTCACATCGCTACTTCCACGAGCAGGTGGAGTCCGAGGCGCGGCGGGCCGCGATGCAGGAGCGCCCCTTCGCGGTGCTCATGCTCAAGTTCGACGGCCTCGGCGAGATCAACGAGCGCGAAGGCTACGCCGCGGGGGACGCCGCTCTCCAGCGCGCCGGCAACGCGCTCCAGCGCGCCTCGGCGCGTGCAGGTGGCACTCCCTGCCGCTATTCGGGTCGCCGGCTCGCGCTCGTCATCCCGCTCGTCGACGAGGAGGTCGCCCGGCAAGTCGGCGTCGAGGTCTGCCACGAGCTCGGCAGCAACGGCCTGCGTCCGCGGGCGGGGGCCGCGGGGTGGCGGCCGGGAGACGCGGGAGCGGACGTCGCCCGGCGCGCCCTGTTTGCCGCCGACGGTCCGCCGGTCGTCGAGCCGGCCGCCTGAGCGGCCCAGCTCGGTCCGGTCAAAGTCCGACGGAGCTAGTCGCGCTCGCGCAGGAACGCCGGGATGTCGATCTCGTCGTCGGAGATCTCGAGCGACGAGCGCTGACCCTCGTCGAGGGTGACGTCGCGGTCGCGGCGGGGAGCGGCGGGCTCCGCCTCTGCCCGGTCACGGTCGCGGTCGCGGTCCCGCTCGCGCGGCGCCGAGGCGCGACGGCTGCTCGCGCGCGCCTGGTCGAACCCGGTGGCGATGACGGTGACGCGCACCTCGTCGGCCATCTCCTCGTCGATGACCGCGCCGAAGATGATGTTCGAGTTCGCGTCGGCGGCACTGGCGACGATCTCGGCCGCCTCGTTGACCTCGAACAGCCCGAGGTCGCGGCCGCCGGTCATGTTCAGCAGGATCCCGGTGGCGCCCTCGACCGACTCCTCGAGCAGAGGCGAGGAGATCGCGACCTTCGCCGCCTCGATCGCGCGGTTCTCGCCGCCGGCCGTGCCCACGCCCATGAGCGCGGTGCCGGCGTCGTGCATGATCGTGCGGACGTCAGCGAAGTCGAGGTTGATGAGGCCCGGGATGGTGATCAGGTCCGTGATGCCCTGAACGCCCTGGCGCAGGACGTTGTCGGCCTCGCGGAAGGCCTCGAGGATGGTGGTGCGGCGCTCGACGATCGCCAGCAGCTTCTCGTTGGGGATCACGATCAGGGTGTCGACGCTGTCCCGCAGCTCCTGGATCCCCTCCTGGGCCTGCCGGCCGCGCTGAGCGCCCTCGAAAGTGAAGGGCCGGGTGACCACGCCGACGGTGAGCGCCCCGATCTCGTTCTTGGCGATCTCGGCGATGACGGGAGCGGCGCCCGTGCCGGTTCCCCCGCCCTCGCCCGCGGTGACGAAGACCATGTCGGCGCCCTTGAGCGCCTCCTTGATGTCGTCGCGCGACTCGGCCGCCGCGCCGTGGCCGACGTCGGGATTGGCGCCCGCCCCGAGACCCTTGGTCAGCTCGTGGCCGATGTTCAGCTTGATGTCGGCGTCGCACATGGCGAGCGCTTGGGCGTCGGTGTTCGCGGCGATGAACTCGACTCCACGCAGGCCCGCGTCGACCATGCGGTTGACCGCGTTGGTGCCGGCGCCGCCGACGCCGACGACCTTGATCACTGCCAGGTAGCTGCTGCCGCTTTCCATTGTTTCGGGGCTCCGTCCGACGCTGAAGTTAGCGTTGAGAGTTTGTGGTTCGTGGCTCCGCCGCGGCAGATTGTCGCACGTTAGGGGCCCTTTCGGCCGACTGTCAATGTTCGTCCGGCGCGGCAAGATCCCTTGCAGATCCCCCAACCCTCGATTGTGGCCCGAGACTCGCTCAACTCTAGAGTTGAGCTTGAGGCTTTTCAGGGGACCGCGCGGGGCGATCCGTAGCCGCCCGGCGAGGGCGGGGTGGCGGTGGCCGGAGGCACCGCGCTTCCGGAGCTCGGAGCGGTCGCCGTGCCGGGGCTCGCCCCCGCGCCGGCGCCAGGCGCGACACCGGAGGGCGAGGACGGGAGTGGAGCGGGGACTCCTCCCGCCGCGGGGCGTTCGGGTACGCGAACGTCGACGTAGCGTGCCCCGGCGGAGGTGTTGTCGGCGAGCACGGCCGCGACCGCCGCCCACTTGGCGGCCAGCCGGCTCGGACCGCCGAAGAAGAGCGCGGGGCCGCCGCGGACGAGCGCGACCATCCCGTGCGAGCGGCTGCGGTTCACGCGGGTGATCTGCGCGCGGAGCGCGGCCGGAGCGGCGGCCATCAGGGCGATCTCGCGCCGAGCCGGCGCCGCCGTGATGCGCTCCCCTCCGGGAGGCACGTCGAGCGGAAGGAGCGCCAGCCGCGAAGCATCCCCGGTGTCCCTGAGCAGCGAGCCGTCGGGCGCCACCGCCACGGGACGGCCGTCGATGAGCACTGCGGCGACCGGGTCCTGCTCCTCCACGCTGATCCGGAGCAGATGAGGGGGTCGAGCGCTCACGCGGAGGTCCTTGACGATCGGAAAGGGCGAGGCGGCGTCGCGCAGCGCCCCGACGCTCACGTGCAGAGTCGTCATGTTGCGCGCGGCTCCCTCCAGAGCAGTGCGGATGCGTCCGGCCTGCGGCCCGGTAAGTCCGGTGACCTCGACCTTGCGCACGCCGACCAGGGAGGAGTCGCGTAGCCACAGCCACCCGCCCGTCGCGGCGAGGAGCACCACGAGAAGCCCCGCGAGGACCGGCGGGCTCGGGCGCAGCGCGAACGCGAAGCGCCGGAGGGCGAGTCCTCCGACGCCCGAGGGCAGCCGGACGGGGAGCGGGCGGCTCACGGCGAGGGCGAGGAGCCGTCTCATTCAGAGCTCCCACTCGGGTGGGAAGGTGAGCTCCCCGAGGGACTGCACCTCGGGCTCGAGCGCCACGCCGCAGCGCTCCCAGACGCGGCGCCGGCCCGCGGCCATGACGGCGAGGATGTCGGCGGTGGTCGCGCTCCCGTGGTTCTCGACGAAGTTGGCGTGCTTGGGCGAGAACCCCGCGCCTCCGATCCGCAGCCCGCGGCAGCCCGCGGCCTCGAGCAGCTCACCGGCGGTGCGGCCCTCGGCGCGCGGATCGTCGGGGTTCTTGAACGTGGAGCCGAAGGTCTTGATGCCCGAGGGCTGGGCGGCCTTGCGCTGGGCGCGCATCCGCGCGAGCGTCTCCTTGACCTCCGCGCTCGGTGCCGGGGCGAGCGCGAGACGGGCCCGTGCGACCACCTCTCCGGCGCGCAGGTCCGAGCGCCGGTAGCCGAAGCCGAGCTCCTCCGGTGCGCGGCGCTCGCTGCCCCGTGCCGTGGTCACCGAGACCCACGCGAGTGCGCGCGCGAGCTCCCCCCCGTAGGCGTTGGCGTTCATCCGCACCGCGCCGCCGACCGTGCCGGGGATGTTCACTCCGAACTCGATGCCCGTGAGCCCCGCCTGCGCGGCCCGGGCGGAGACCGCGGGCAGGCGCGCGCCGCCGCCGCAGTCGAGGTGGGTGCCGTCCGGTTCGATCTTCGAGAGTCCTTGGTCGAGCTTCAACACGAGTCCGCGCACGCCATCGTCGGCCACCAGGAGATTCGACCCCGAGCCCACGACCCCTACCTCGTGTCCCTCCTCCTCGGCCCAGGCGAGGAGCTCGCGCAGCTCGTCCTCGTCGCCCGCACGCGCGAAGAACTCCGCCGAGCCTCCGGCGCGGACCGTGGTCAGGCGCGCGAGGGGGAAGTCGCGCTGCACGCCGGAGGGGGTGGGCACCGACTCGAGGCTAACCCCGGCTGGGGCGGAAAGCCGCTACAGCAGCCGCCGACCAAGCTCGTCGACGTCGCCGGCGCCGAGCAGGACGCACAGGTCGCCGGCGCGGAGCGTCTCGCGCAGATACGGCTCGGCGTCCTCGAAGCGGGGCAGCCAGGCCACGGGGCGCCCCGCGGCCGCATCCGCCGCCGCGGCGGCGACGAGCCGGCCGTCCACCCCGGGAAAGTCCTCGGGGCGCTCGCGCGCGGGGTAGACGTCGAGCACCACCACGCGGTCGGCGGCGGCAAGGGCGGCTCCGAACTCGAGCGCGAGGGCGGCGGTGCGCGAGTACAGGTGGGGCTGGAAGACCGCGTGCAGGCGCGGTGCACGCAGAGTCCGCGCGGCGGCGAGCGTCGCCGCGACCTCCGTCGGGTGGTGCGCGTAGTCGTCGTAGAGGGTGGCGCCGGTCGCGGTGGCGCCGAGCGGCTCGAAGCGCCGCGCCGCGCCGGGGAAGTCGGCCAGTGCGGACGCCGCGCGCGCGGGGTCCGCACCGGCCAGGCGGCACGCCTCGAGCGCTCCGGCGGCGTTGACCGCGTTGTGCGCCCCGGGCACCCCGACCCGCACCTCGAGGCCGCGCCACGCGAAGCGCGAGCCGCCCGGGTAGAGCTCGGGCGCGGGCGCGTCGTAGGGCACGACCGGCCCGTCGCGCAGCGCCAGGAGCCGGGGACGCCACCACACCACGGCCTCGGGCGAGCGGGCCAGGAACGTCCGGAAGGTCTCCTCCAGCTCGATCTGCGAGGCGTAGGTCGAGTGGTGGTCGAGCTCCGCGTTGGTCAGCACGGCGATGTCCGGGTGGAGCTTCAGCAGCGAGCGGTCGGACTCGTCGGCCTCGACCACGAGCCATTCCCCCGTCCCCCACGCCGCGTTCGCGCCGGTGGCCCGGAGCTCTGCTCCCACCACGTAGCCCGGGTCGAGGCCGCAGCCGTGCAGGGCGTGGACGACCATGCTCGCCGTCGTGGTCTTGCCGTGGGTGCCCGTCACCGCGATGCAGCGGCGCAGGGCGGTCAGCTCGGCGAGGAGGTCGGCTCGGTGCAGCTCGACGAGGCCGCGCTCGCGGGCCGCCACGCGCTCGGGGCTCTCGGGCGGTATCGCCGAGGAGACCACGAGCTCCGCGCCGTCGGGAACCTGATCGGCGTGATGGCCGAGGACCGGCTCGACTCCGGCCTGCCGGAGGCGCGCGGTGTAGGGCGACTCGGCGCGGTCCGAGCCGCTCACGCTCGCCCCGAGCTCCCGCGCGACGAGCGCGAGCCCGCTCATGCCGGCGCCTCCCACGCCGACGAAGTGCAGCGTGCGACCGGTCCAGGGCGGTGAGGTGGGCATGGCGGCCGGACCCTAGCGGGCGGCTCCTGCCGCTCCCGCCGTCATACTGGGCCGGCCCGTGGCGCCTTTCGCTTCGCCACCTCCACCACCTCAAGGCCGGGAGAGCTCAGTGACCCATCCATCGCCTCGCCGCCGCGCGCTGCCCGCGCTCGCCGCCCTCGCCGTGCTGCCCGCCGCGCTCGGCGCCGCCGGATGCGGGAAGAGCGACCAGGAGCAGGCCAAGGGCGCGGTCAACGAGTTCCTGCAGGACAGCGTCCATCCCTCCGGCAAGCTCTGCGACGTGGTCGCGAAGCGGGTCATCGAGCAGCGGACCGGACTCAAGGGCGACGCCGCTCTGAAGAAGTGCCGCGAGAACGCCGACAAGGCGGGCAAGAGCGGGCAGAACGGCAACTCGCTGCCGAAGGGCCTCAAGCTGACCGAGGTCATGCTCAAGGGCAACGCCGGGACGGTCAAGGCGATGGCCCCGGGTCAGGGCAGCGGCACGTTCCACGTCGTCAAGGAAGACGGCAAGTGGAAGGTGGACTCCGCGGGGAGTTAGGCGCCGACCGCGGCGAGCAGCTCCTCCGCCACCTCCGCGGCGGCGGCGGGGCGCGCGAGCGCGGCCGAGGCTCGGCCCATCGCCTCGAGTCGGTCCGGGTCGGCGAGGAGGGCTCGGACAGCGGCGGCCAGCCGCCGCGCCGTGAGCTCGGCATCCGGGATCACCTCTGCCGCGCCGGCACGCTCCATCCAGCGCGCGTTCTCGGCCTGGTGGTCCGCCGCGGCGTGCGGATAGGGGACGAGGATCGCCGGCCGTCCGTGCGCGGCGATCTCGAAGACCGAGCCGCCCGCCCGGGCGACGACGAGGTCGGAGGCCAGGAGCGCCTCCCCGAACGGCGTGACGTACGGGCGCAGGTCGTAGTGGGGGCCGGGCGAGCTCAGAGCGGGGAAGTCGCGCGTGCCGGCCGGATGGAGAACGCGAACGCCCGGCTCGCAGAACGCCGTGACGGCGGCGAAGTTGATCGACCTGGCGCCGAGCGAGCCGCCGAAGACGAGCACACAGCGCTCCTCGGGGCCGAGGTCGAAGCGGGCGCGGGCGGCGGCGCGGTCGCGGGCGGGCGGAGGGACCGGCCGGCCGGTCACCCGGTAGCGCGGCGGCTCGCGCCCGGGGAGCGGAAAGGCGAGGCAGACGCGGCGAGCGAAGGGTGCGAGCAGGCGGTTGGCGAGCCCGAGGTGCGAGTCGGCCTCGGTGAGCACGAGCGGTATGCGCGCGAGCGCCGCGGCCAGGCCGACCGGCCCGGCCACGTAGCCACCGCCACCCAGCACCGCTGCCGGGCGCAGCTCGCGCATCAGGCCGCGCGCCACCGCGAGCGCCCGCGCCGCCTTGCCGAGCGCGCGAGCGGCCTTGAGGGGGTTGCTGCGGCTCAGGCCCTCCACCGCGATGGGCCGTAGCTCGTAGCCCGCGGCGGGGACGAGCTCGCGCTCGGCCCGCTCGCCGCCGACGAAGACGACGTCGGCGCCCTCAGCTCGCAGCGCGTCGGCCACCGCCAGCGCCGGCACGACGTGGCCCGCCGTCCCGCCCGCCGCGATCGCGATCCTGACCGGAGGCGTCACCTGGGCCGGATCGGCGCGAGCGCTTCGCCGGGTCGTCCATCACGCGCAGGCCGACCGAGTTGCCCGACGCGATGTTCAGCAGCAGGCCCACCGAGGCGAGCAGCACGCACAGGTTCGTCGGCCCGTAGGAGATGAAGGGCAGGGGCACGCCGGTGAGGGGAGCGAGGCCGAGGACCACGAAGATGTTGAGCGTCGCCTGGCACAGGATGAGCGAGGTCAGCCCCGCCGCGAGGAGCTTGACATACGGATCGGCGGCTCTGCGGGCGGTGCGCAGGCCGCCCCAGGCGAGCATCCCGTAGAGGCAGACGACGCCGAAGATCCCGGCGACGCCGAGCTCCTCCCCGATCACCGCGAGGATGAAGTCGGTGTGGGCCTCCGGAAGGTAGAAGACCTTCTGCACCGACTGACCGAGCCCCACGCCGAAGAGCCCTCCCGAGCCGAGCGCGATCTGGCCCTGCACGGCCTGGAAGCCTGCGCCTCCCTTGTCCGCCCACGGATTGATGAACGAGGTGAGCCGAGCGCGCTGGTAGGGCTCGGCGAGCGCGAAGAGCGCGAGGAGCACGCCGCCCGCGAGCGCCACGTAGCCGAGGTGCCGGAGCGGGACGCCGGCGGCGACGAGCAGCGCTCCGACCGTGAACGCGATGACGAGCGCCGTGCCCAGGTCGGGTTGGGCGGCGACGAGCGCGAAGGCCGCGCCGGTGACCACGAGCATCGGGCTGAGCATCCCGCGGAACGTCCGTATCCGGCGCGGGTGGGTGGCTAGGAACTGCGCGCCGTAGAACACGAGCGCAACCTTCATGAGCTCCGACGGCTGGAACTGGAGGGAGGCGGCCCCGAGCCACCGGCGTGCGCCGTTGACCTGGACCCCGAGGCCGGGCACGAGGACGAGCAGCAGCAGCGCGAAGGAGCCGAGGAGGAGCACCGGGGTCAACCTCTGCAGCGTGGCCAGGCCGCGGCGGGCGAGGACCTGCATGGCCACGAGCCCCACCGCGCCGAAGGCGACGTAGCGCACGAGGTAGGTCGTCCCGTTGCCCTGTCCGGCGAGGAGGTTCCGCGCCGAGGAGGCGCTGTAGACCATCACCGCGCCGAAGGCGAGCAGGCAAAGGGTGGCGGTGAGGAGCATGCGGTGCTCGATGGGGTTTGCGATGGCCCGGGGCCGCGCCTGGGCACGAGCGCCGCGGGCCGACGGGCGGGCTGCCGAGGCGGCTCGGGCGGCCATCAGCGCGCCGCGACGAGCGAGCGAAAGTGCTCCCCACGCGCCTCGAAGTCGGGGTACTGGTCGAAGCTCGCGCACGCCGGGGAGAGGAGGACGAGCTCGCCGGGCCGTGACGCGGCGCGGGCGGCGGCGAGCGCCCGCTCGAGATCGCCGCACGCGTGCACCGGCACGACGTCGCCGGCCGCGGCGGCAATCGCCTCGGCCGCCTCCCCGATAAGGTAGACCGCGCGGCAGCGCTCGGCGATCGCGGGGCGCAGCGGCGCGAAGTCCTGGCCCTTGGGCCGGCCGCCGAGGATGAGGTGGACGCTCGCCGGCGCGAACGAGGCGAGCGCCACGAGCGTGCTCGCCACGTTGGTGGCCTTGGAGTCGTTGACGTAGACGACTCCCTCGTGCTCGGCCACGCGCTCGAGCCGGTGCCGAACGCCGGGGAAACTCCGCAGGCCGGAGCGCACCGCGTCGGGATCGACGCCCCGCGCCAGGGCGACCGCCGCGGCGGCCATCGCGTTCAGGCGGTTGTGGGCCCCCGCGAGCGAGAGCTCCTCCACGCCGAGCAGGGGCTCCTCCTCCCACCAGAGCTGGCCCGCCCGGTCGGCGAGCTCGGCGCCCGGGGCCGCCCCGAAGCACACCCGCCGCGCGCACCCGCCGAGGTCCTCGACCCCCAGGTCGAGCGGCGCCACGGCGACGTCGTCGTTGCCCTGGAGGCGAAAGACGTTCAGCTTCGCGGCGACGTAGGCCCCGAAGCTCCCGTGTCGGTCGACGTGGTCCGGCGCGAGGTTGAGGAGGACGGCGGCGTCGGGCGCGAACGCGAGCGTGTCCTCGAGCTGGAAGGAGGAGGCCTCGCAGACGACGGTCGCCTCGGCGTCCAGGTGGTCGACGAGCGTGGAGAGCGCCGTGCCCACGTTGCCCGCCACGGCGACGGGCAGGCCGGCCTCACGGTGGATGTGGCCGACGAGCTCGACCGTCGTGGTCTTGCCGTTGGTGCCCGTCACGGCGATGAAGGACTGAGGCAGCAGCCGCCAGGCGAGCTCGAGCTCTCCCACGACCTCCAGGCCGCGAGAGCGTGCCGCCGCCACCACCGGCGCCGTCGCCGGGACGCCCGGGCTCTTGACGAGCGTCCGCGCGCGCGGGACGAGCTCCAGACCGGCGGCATGGAGGTGCACTTCGACGCCGGCGGCTCGAAGCCTTCCCGCCTCGGGCGGCGAACCGGAGTCGACTCCGATCACCGGCTCCCCCCGCCCGCGCAGCGCGAGCGCGGCGGCGGCGCCCGAGCGCGCGAGACCGGCGATCAGGTAGGGACCCGGGAGCAGCGGCGGGCGAGAGCGCATCCCCGTCATGTTCACCGTCCGACCGGCGGATCGGCCCCGTCGAATCGATCGGCTACTTGATCGACGCCTGGTAGATCGTGAAGCCGATCGCGCTGCACGCCGCGGCGACGATCCAGAAGCGCAGGATGATCTTCGTCTCCGACCAGGAGAGGAGCTCGAAGTGGTGGTGTATCGGCGCCATGAGGAACACTCGCTTGCGAAACGCCTGGAAGGAGAAGACCTGCACCGCCACCGAGAGCGCCTCGACGACGAAGATGCCGCCCAGGAGGATGAGGAGCACCTCGGTCTTGGTCATGATCGCCAGGCCGGCGATCGCCCCACCCAACCCCAGTGAGCCGGTGTCGCCCATGAAGATGTTGGCGGGGAACGAGTTGAACCACAGGAAGCCGACGCACGCTCCTACGAGGCACGCACAGAGGAGCGCGAGGTCGCGCTGGCCCGTCGTGATGAACGTGATGCCCATGTAGGCGAGCAGCACGATCGCCGCGCAGCCCGCGGCCAGCCCGTCGAGGCCGTCGGTGAGGTTGACCGCGCTCGAGGTGCCCGCCACCACGAGGTAGATGAAGAGCGGGTAGAGGAAGGGCCCGAGATTCAGCTCCACGTCGACGAAGCGCAGCCGGACGGTGTCGCCGAGGTGCGCCTGGTGGGTCGCGACGTACCACAGCGCCACGGAGATCGCCAGGGTGCACGCGAGCTTGACCCGCCCCCGCAGCCCCAGCGAGCGGCGCCGGACGATCTTCGCGTAGTCGTCGGCGAAGCCGACCAGGGCGCAGCCGAGCGCCGCCCCGAAGACCCCCATAGAGCGCCAGTCGTAGTCGGAGAGGATGAGGAACGGGACGGCGAACGCGGCGAAGATGATGAGCCCGCCCATCGTGGGCGTTCCCGCCTTCGCGTGATGGCCCTCGGGCCCCTCCTCGCGGATGCTCTGACCGAACTCCCGCTCGCGCAAAAAGGCGATGAACCGCGGGGCGAGGAAGACGCAGATGAGCAGCGAGGCGGTGCCCGCAATGAGTACGCGCCCCATCTAGAGGGCCGGTTCCGCGGCCGCGAGCCGGCGGCTCACCTCGGCGAGCCCGACGCCGTTGGAGGCCTTGACGAGCACGGTGTCCCCCGGCTCGAGCAGCGAGGGCAGGAGCTCCGCGGCGGCGGCCGCGTCGCCGGCGCGCCGGACGTCGCCGGCGAACGGCGCCGCGGCCGCGGCGGCGAGCTGGCCCACGGTGACGAGCAGGTCCACCCCTGCCCGCGCGGCCTGGCGGCCGAGCTCCTCGTGGTAGGCGAGCTCATCGGGCCCGAGCTCGCGCATGTCGCCGAGCACGGCGACGCGCCGCCCTCCGCGGTCGGATGCCGTGGCGGCGAGGTCGTCGAGGGCCGCCCGCATGGACATCGGGTTGGCGTTGTAGCAGTCGTCGAGGATGAGGACGCCACCCGGCGCCTCGATCCGGTCACCTCGGCCCGCGGAGAAGGCGACCTCCAGGCGCGCCGGTGGCTCGACACCCACCGCCCGCAACGCGAGCAGGGCGGCGAGGAGGTTCGAGCGCAGGTGCGGCCGTGAGAACGACAGCTCGATCGCGAAGTGCTCGCCGGCGAGTGAGACCTCGACCGACGAGCCACGCGCGCCGAGCAGCTCGGCGTCGCCGCCGGGACCGAAGGTGAGCGATCGCAGGTCCTCGCGCCGATGAGGCACGAGCAGCGGCTCGCCGGCGGGGAGGATCGCCGTCGCGCCCGGGCGCAGCCCGGCGATCAGCTCGGCCTTGGCCGCGGCGACCGCCTCGAGCGAGCCGAGCAACTCGAGATGAACCGGGCCGACGTTGACGACGATCCCGACATCGGGCTCGGCGATCTCGGTGAGCTCGGCGATCTGGCCTGCGCCTCTCATCGCCATCTCGAGCACCAGCACCTCGGTGCCCGCCGGCGCACCCAGGATCTGCAGGGGGAGACCGATCTCCGTGTTGAGGTTGGCGCGGCTGACCACGCAGCGGCGTGCCGGCGTAAGGAGCGCCCCGAGGATGTCCTTGGTCGTCGTCTTCCCGGTTGAGCCCGTCACGGCGATGACCTCGCAGCCGAGCTCGCGCCGCCAGGCGCGACCCAGTCGGCCGAGCGCGGCCTTGGGGTCTTCGGCGGCGAGCACGGCGCCGTCGCCGTCGACCTGGGCGTGCTCCGGACCCACGAGCACGCCCCAGGCGCCGTCGGCGAGCGCGCCGGCCGCGAAGGAGCCGCCATCGACTCGCGTGCCCGGCAGGCCGACGAAGAGTACGCCGCTCTCGGCCTCCCGCGAGTCGATGCTCACGCCCTGCGGCCCGCGCGCCCCGGGCGCGTCGCGGACGAGCTCGGCGCCCGCCGCCGCGGCGACCCGCTCGGCGCTCCAATCCATCACGCGCGCAGTGACTCCCGCGCGACGGTCACGTCGTCGAACGGCAGCTTGCGGCCGCGCTCGAACTCCTGCCCCTGCTCGTGGCCCTTGCCGGCGATGACGACCACGTCGCCTCGCTCGGCTCCCGCGAGCGCGGCGCCGATGGCCTCGCGGCGGTCGATCAGCGACTCGATCGGCCCATCGACGCCCGCGCCGGCGGCTCCGGCCATGATCTCGGCGACGATCGCCTCAGGGTCCTCCGAGCGCGGGTTGTCGGAGGTGACGATCACGCGGTCGGCGAGCTCGCGCGCGATCGAGCCCATGAGCGGGCGCTTGCCCCGATCTCGGTCACCGCCGCATCCGAAGACGCAGTGGACGCGACCCCTGGTCAGCCCGCGCGCCGCCTGGAGCACGTTCTGGAGCGAGTCGGGCGTGTGGGCGTAGTCCACGAGGACGGCGAAGTCCTGGCCCTCGTCCACCGGCTCGAAGCGCCCCGGCACCCGCCCCGCCGCGGGCAGGGCGGCGGCGACGGCCTCCATCGGCACTCCGAGCGCACGCACGGCGGCCACGGCCCCGAGCACGTTCAACACGTTGAAGCGGCCGGGCAGCGGAGAGCGCAGCCTCTCCACGCCGTCGGGGCCGTCGAGCACCAGTTCGGAGCCCGTGAGCCCGGTGGTCACCTCACGCGCGCGGTAGGTCGCGTCGCGATCGATCGCGACGGTGAGCGCGTCGGGGCGCTCCTCGGCGAGCCGCCGCCCGTAGGCATCGTCGAGGTTGACGACTGCCGCGCGCGGGCCGGCCTCGAACAGGCGGCGCTTCACCTCGAAGTACTCCTCCATCGTGGGGTGGAAGTCGAGGTGGTCCTGCGTAAGGTTGGTGAAGATCGCCACCGCGAAGTGGATCGCGTCCGCACGGTGCAGCGCGAGCGCATGGGAGGAGACCTCCATCGCGCACGCGACATCGCCGCCGTCGAGCATCGCCCGGAAGTCCCGTTGCAGCTCTACCGCCTCCGGCGTGGTCCGAGCGACCCCGACCTCCCGGCCGCCGATCACCGAGGTCACCGTGCCGAGGAGTCCACAGCGCCGGCCGGCGGCCTCGAGCAGCGCCCGGACGAGGAAGGCCGAGGTGGTCTTTCCGTTCGTGCCCGTGACGCCGACGACCTCGAGCCTCGCCGTGGGATCGCCGCGGAAGCACGCGGCCACCGGGGCCATCGCGGCGCGCGCCGACGGCACCCGGACCTCGGGCACGCCCAGTCCGAGCGGGCGCTCGAGCACCAGCGCGACCGCCCCGCGGGCCACCGCGTCGGCCGCGAAGTCGTGGCCGTCGCGCGTGAAGCCGGGGACGCAGAAGAAGAGCGTGCCGGGCCGCACGAGGCGGTTGTCGAAGGCGAGATCCGACACCTCCACGCCCGCCGCGGAGGGCTCCACCCCGTCCATCAGCTCGCCGAGCCTCATCGCCGCGCGAGTCTAGTGTCGCCTCCCGACCGCTCGAGCCCCGTTTGCCCGGGCGCCGGCCGGGTAGAGCGGCGCCATGAGCCCGAACGAGCCTCCGAACCAGAAGCCCCTGCGCCCCGATCCCCCGCACCACGACCTCGCGAACCCGGTGGACGACCCCGACCCCACCGAGTATCCGGACCCGTACGAGCAGCGCGAGGATCCGCGCGCCCCTACGGACACGGCGGCCGTTCCCACCGACGACCCGCCGCCCGATCCGGTCGCCGGGGCCGAGCCGAGCACGAGCGAGCCCCACCCGCCGCGCAACCGCGAGGCGATGCTCGACCGCAAGCCCGAGTAGCCGAGCCGGCGCCGCGCGCTACTTCGGGGCGATGCCCAGGTAGGGCAGCGCGAAGCCGATGATCTTCTGGAACGCCGGCGCCGCGACCGTGCCGCCGTAGATCGCTCCCTGGGGCTCGTCGACCATCACCGTGACGAGCAGGCGCGGATGTCGGGCGGGGGCGAACCCGACGAAGGAGGAGACGTACTTCGAGGTGGAGTACTTGCCCGTGCGTGGGTCGGGCTTGCTCGCGGTGCCGGTCTTCCCGGCCAGGTCGTAGCCCGGAATGGCCGCCTCCGTCGCCGTCCCGCCCGCCGCGAGCACTCCCTTGAGCATGTGGCGCACGCTGGCGGCGACCTCCGGGGAGATCACGCGCCGTCCCGGCGCCACGGGCGCGACGCGCCCGCCGACCGAGCGCACGACCCGCGGGGGGCGCAGGACTCCGCCGTCGGCGATCGCCGCGTAGGCGGCGGCCATCTGCATGGGAGTGACCGACTCTCCCTGCCCGATCGGCAGGTTGCCCATCGAGGAGCCCGAGTAGGAGCCGAGCGGCAGCACCAGCCCGCGCTCCTCCCCGGGCAGGTCTACGCCGCTCGGGCGCCCGAAGCCGAAGCGCCGCACCCACTCGTCGAAGCGCCGCGCGCCGAGCCGCTGCCCGATCTCGACCGCCCCCACGTTGCTCGACTGGGCGAGGATCTGCGCCACGGTGCGCGTCTCGACCCCCCGGGTCTCGGCGTCGTGGATCTGGCGGTCGGCGACCTGCAGGTTCACGGGCAGGTTGAACGGGGTGGACGGGGTGACGAGGTGATCCTCCAGGGCTCCGGCCACCGTGAACGCCTTGAAGGTCGAGCCCGGCTCGTAGGTGAAGCCCACCGCCCGGTTCTGCCGCGCGTAGGCCGGCGCCCCCGCGACGTCGCCCGCGTCGACGCGCGGCCAGTTCGCCATGGCGAGGACCTCGCTGGTCCGCGGGTCCATCACGAGCGCCGTCGCCCCCTTGGGACGATAGGTCTGACCTACGTTCTGAAGCACCTGCTCGACCTGGTCCTGGATCGCTGCGTCGATCGTGAGCCGCACGGTCTGCCCGGGCGCCATCGTCTGGAGGTCGCGCATGTCGATCGGCTGGCCGAGCGCGTCGCCGACCACCCGGCGGCGCCCGTCGCGACCGTGCAGCGCGGCCTCCTGGGCGTACTCGAGCCCGGCCAGCCCGGCGCCGTCGGTGCCGACCGTCCCGAGGAGCTGGGAGGCGAGCCACGCGCGGGGATAGCTGCGGTGGGTGCGGGGGATGAGCTGGAGGCCGTTCACGCGCAGCGCCGCGATCTTCACTCCCTGCGCGGCGGGGATCTCACGCGCGAGGTAGACGAAGCCGCGCCGACGGTCGGCGAGCTTGCCGAGCACCTCGGCGGCCGGCCGGCCCAGGAGCGGGGCCAGCCTGCCCGCCAGGCGCGCGGGGTCCTTGACCAGGAAGGGAGTGGCGGCCACGTCGTTGGCGGGCTCGGAGACCGCGAGCTCGACCCCGTTGCGGTCGGTGATCGCGCCGCGAGCGGCCGGCACGGAGACGGTGGAGACCTGCTGGGTCGCGGCGGCCCGGCGCAGGGTGGAGCCCTGGATCGTGCCCAGGTAGGTCGCGCGCAGCACCGCCGTGCCGAGCAGGAGGACGAAGACGACGAAGAGCAGGCCGATGCGGCGCTCGATGAGCTGCACTAGGGGTGAGCCGTCGTTGCCCCGGAGGCGCCGGGCGCCGCGACGGTGGCCGTCCCCGGGCTGGTTGCCGTCGTGCTCGCCCCGGGCGCGGCGGTGGCGGCGGGAGACCCGACTCCGGCCGCGACTCCCGTCGCGCCGCTCGCCGGGCTGCGCGGCGGACGGATCCGCGTCGCGGCCAGCGCGGCGCTGTCGGCGCTCGGCTCGACGAAGCGCACCGTTCCCGGCGTCGGTATCTGAAGCCCCATGCGCGCGGCCAGCCGCTGCACCCGGTCTCCCGAGGAGAGCCGTGACACGCTGTCCCGCAGGTCGGCGTTCTCACGCTGCAGCAGTGCGCTGTGCTGCACCGCCCGGCCGATTCCGGCGTTCAGCTTGAGCAGCGAGACCTGCAGGAAGACGATGCCGAGCAGCGCCACGGTGAGGATCGCGATCCACGCCCGCCCGCGCACGAGCCGGTCGAGCAGGCGATGGTCCGGCAGCGCGCGCAGCCCTTCGAGGAGGCGCTCCGCGGCTGGCGCGGAACGGCGCGCGGGCCGCGGTACGGCGATCGGGCGGCCACCTACGCCGGGACCCGCCGGGCGCGGAACGGGCGCCCTCAGCGGCCCGGACACCCTCCGGGCGGGGCGGGTGGCCGCAGCACGACGATCGGGCGGCGCTGGGCGCGAGCGACCGGCGGCATTGGCGGCGGGCGGGGTCATCTGGCCTCCAGCTTGCGGGCGGCACGCATGCGCGCCGACTTCGATCGCGGGTTGGCAGCGACTTCTCCGGGCGTGGGTGCGACCGCCCTTCGTGCGAGGAGCTCCGCCTCCGGCTTTCGACCGCAGGCGCAGATTGGCAAGTCGGGTGGACAGACACAGCCGCGCGCCCGCTCGGCGAGGAAGCGCTTGACGCGACGGTCCTCGAGCGAGTGGAAGGAGATCGCCGCGAGCCGGCCCCCCGGCCGCAGGAGCGCCCACGCTCCGGGCAGCGCGGCGTCGAGCTGGTCGAGCTCCTCGTTGACCGCGATCCGGATGGCCTGGAAGACGCGCTTGGCCGGATGCCCGGAGGCGAAGCGGGCCGGAGCGGGCACCGCCGCCGCGATCGTCTCCACGAGCTCGTGGGTCGTCTCGAGCTCGCCCGTGCGCCGACGCCGCCCGATCGCCCGCGCGATCGGTCCGGCGTAGCGCTCCTCGCCGTAGGTACGGAAGAGCCGCGCGAGGCGGCGCTCGTCCCATGCGTTGACGATCGTGCGAGCGCAGAGCTCCTGCTCGGGATCCATCCGCATGTCGAGGGGCGCGTCGTAGGAGTAGGAGAAGCCGCGCTCCCAGGCGTCGACCTGCATGGAGGACATGCCGAGATCGAGGTAGGCGAGATCGGCGCGCACGTCCTCCTCGCGCAGTGCCGCCAGACCCTCCGCGAAGGCGGCGCGCACGAATCGCGTGGAGCAGGACACCTCGGCGGCAAGCTCGGCGAAGCGCTCCTCGGCGACGGGGTCGCGATCGATCCCGATGAGCGTGCCCGAGGGTCCGATCCGCTCCGCGATCAGACGGGCGTGACCGCCGCCCCCGACGGTGCAGTCGATGGCCACCTCGCCCGGGCGCGGGTCCAGGAGCTCGACGAGCTCTCCGGCGAGCACCGGGACGTGGGTGGCGGTCATGTCAAGCAGTGTGGCCAAAGCGAGCGGTGAGGTCAGGGAGCTCGGACAGGGTCTGGGCGTTCATCTCGCGGTGCCGGTCGCGATCCCAGATCTCGAGGCAGTCGTCGGAGCCCGCGACCACGACCTCCTTGCCCAGGCGCGCCCATTCGATGAGCGTCGAAGTGAGGATCACGCGGCCCGCGCCGTCGAGATCCACGTCCCAGGCGTTGTTGGAGAAGAACCGGGTGAGCTGGCGGTACTCCGGAGAGAGGGTGTGCATCCCGGCGCGCGCCTCGGCGGTGTAGCGCTCGAAGTCGGCGGGCCGCCAGAGCGCGCCGCAGTTCTCGAGGCCGCAGGCGAGCACGGCTCCGTCGGCGAAGGCCGCGCGGAACTTCGACGGAACCGTGAGACGGTTCTTGGCGTCGAGCGTGAATTCGAAGGTGCCGCGGAAGGCCAAGGGTCATCGGATGTGGAAGTGATGCGCTGGAACCGAGGTGGCCGGGTGGGAGGAGCCCGGCCACCCCGGTCCATGAGCTGCGGGGAAAGTAGCCCACTTTGCCCCACTCTGCAACACATCCATCGGCAAGCGCCCCACATCACTTGAATCTGATTGCTGGCCGCGGCCCGATTCGCCCGTGGCGCGGACGATCCGACGGGGTTCGGCGGCGAGCGCCGAACCGCCGCCGTCGACGCAACCGGGGCTGCACTCGAGCCACTTGGGCGAGAACGTGCAGGAAGAGGCGGTCTTCCGCCGGAGGAGGTGTCTTGGCCGCGCGACGGTGCGCCGTGGCTCAGAGCAGCGAGTGGACCAGCGCGGCGGCGACCAGCAGCATGACCGAGGGCACGAGCAGCAGCGCGACTACGAGCTGGATCTTGGGCGCCGCCCGCGCCGCATCCTCGCGAACGCGGCGAGCCCGAGCGGCGCGGGCCTCGCGTGCCTGGGCGGAGAGCGCCTCGGCGGGCGGAGCTCCGTAGCGCCCGGCGCGGCGCAGGACCCCGACGAGCGCGGGCACGCCGGCCGCGGGGCACCGGGCCGCCAGACGCTCGAGCACGCCTTCCGCGGGCAGGCCGAGCTCGAGCTCGGCGACCGCCCGGCGCACCTCTCCGGCCAGCGCACCCGGGGTGCGCCGCGCGGCCTCGGCGAGGGCCCGACGCAGAGGCAGATTCGCCTCGAGCCCCACGCGCAGCAGGTCGAGCAGGTCGGGGAGTTCCTCCTGCATCGCGCGCGCACGAGTGCGGATGCGGTGGGAGAGCCAGCCGTCGGGAGCGAAGAACGCGACCAGCGGCAGCCCCACCGCCGCGACCGGTGGCAGCCGACCGGGTAGGACGGCGCCGAGCGGGATGGCGGCGAGGAGCGCGAGGAGCGCCGATCCGCCCTTGACCGCCATGACGTCGCCCGTCCCCACGCCGAGCGGCGAGCCGGCCGCCGCCATTCGTGCCGCCAGGCCGCCGGGCGCGCTGGGAGCGCCGGCGCGCCGCCCGAGCCGCCGGAGGCCGTCGACGGCGGCTGCGGCGATCGCCGGAGCGCGCCGCCGCCGAGGGCCGCGCGGTCCGAGCGCGGCCAGGAGCTCGACCACTCCGGCGGCGGCCAGCGCGGCGGCGAGCACCGCGGCGAGGAGGTCCCGGCTCATCGGTGGATCCGCGCCAGGCGCCGGATCGCCAGCGCTCCTCCGCACTGGAACGCGAGCGCCAACCCGGCGAGCGTGGCCGACAGCGGCGAGCGCACGAGGCCGCCCAGGTAACCGGGACTGGCGAGCTCGGCCAGGGCGGCGGCGCCGAGCGGCAGCGAGCAGACCAGCAGGCCGGTGAAGCGCGCCTGCGCGGTGGCTCCGCGCGCGTCGTCCTCGATTCGCAGCGACTCCTCGTGGGCGGCAGCGATCCCGCGCAGCAGCCGCGCGAGGTCTCCGCCCGCGTGGCGCTGCAGCAGCACCGCAGCGACGATGACGCTCCACGCCCGCCCGCCCGCCCGGCTCGCGAGACGTTCGAGGACCGGCTCGGTCTCCTCCCCCGCCACGAGCGCGCCCGCTGCCGTTCGCAGCTCTGCCGCGGCCGGCCCGTCGAGGGCCCCCGCCGCCTCGACCACCGCCCCGCGGATGGAGTGCCCGGCCGAGAGCGCATCGGCGAGCGCTCGAGCAACGAGGGGCGCGTCTCGAGCCAGGCGCGCGGTGTAGCGCCGGCGCCGCGCGCGGATCACCGCGAGGAGCGCCGAGGGACCGCCGAGGGCCCCGGCCAGCCCGGCGAGCGGCGAGACGAGGAGCCAGCCGGCCACGAAGAGCACACCCGCCGCGACTCGCACGAGCCGGCGTCGCTCGGGCGCGGTCGGCGCTCGCCCGTCGCGACCGAGCCGGGCCAGGGGGACGAGCGACCGGGCCGCGGCGCGTCCGGCTCCGAGCGCCTCGGCGGCGGCCAGCGCCTCCCACGCGCCCGCCACCCCGGCGAACGCCGCCCCGGCCGCGAGCAGTGGAGCGGCGCTCATCCGGCGTCCGCCAGGCGGGCGGCGAGCGAGTCGGCCAAAGGGGCGCGCCAACACGGACGCTCGCCCCGAAGGACGAACACCTCGCGGGTAGCCGCGCCGCCCGCGACCCTGGTGACCTCGCTCACGCCGACCACCCGCCGGGCGCCGTCGCGGGTGCGTGCCTGCTGCACGACGAGGTCCAGCGCGCCCGCCACCTGCTCGCGGACGGCCGCGTGGGGCAGCGCGACGTCGGCCATGAGCGCGAGGGTCTCGAGCCGCCGCAGGGCCTCCTCGGCCGAGCCGGCGTGCACGGTCCCCAGCCATCCGTCGTGGCCGCTGCCCATCGCCATCAGCATGTCGAGCGCCTCGGGCCCGCGCACCTCGCCCACCACGATGCGGTCCGGCCGCATGCGGAGGGCGTTGCGAACCAGGCGACGGATGCTCACCTCTCCCCCGCCGTCCAGTCCGGGCGGCCGCGCCTCGAGGCGCACCACGTGGGGCTGCTGGAGACGCAGCTCGGCGGCGTCCTCCACCGTGACGATGCGCTCCTCGGCGGAGATGAAGCTCGAGAGGGCGTTCAGGGTGGTGGTCTTGCCCGACCCGGTCCCGCCGGAGACGAGGATGTTGAGCCGGGCGCGCACGCACGCCGCGAGGAAGTCACGCAGTGGAGACGAGATCGTTCCCGCGGCCACCAGGTCGTCGGGCGAGAAGCCGCGACGACGGAAGCGACGGATGGTGAGCACCGGACCGTCGAGGGCGAGCGGAGGGATGACGACGTTCACCCGTGAGCCGTCGGGCAGGCGGGCGTCCACGAGAGGCGTGGCCTCGTCGACCCGGCGCCCGAGCGGCGCAAGGATCCGCTCGATTGCGTGGCGAAGCTCGCGCTCGGAGGCGAAGGAGACCTCCGTGGGCACGATCCGTCCGGCGCGCTCGACCCAGACGGTGCCCGAGCCGTTCACCATCACCTCTTCGACGGAGGGATCGTGAAGCAGCGGCTCGAGCGGACCGAGCCCGACCGTCCGCTCGGCCAGCCGGCGCGCGAGCTCGGAGCGCTCGCCCTCCGCGAGCAGGCCGGCCTCCTGGCGCACGAGACTGTCGATCCGTTCGTTCAGCTCGGTGAGCTCGCCCCCCGCGCCGGCGTCGCGCACGAGCCGGGCGTGCAGCGCGCCGGCCAGCTCGTCGAGGGTCTCTGCGGACGCGCCCACTCGGCTCAGCCTCCCGCGGCGAGCCCGTCGCCCGAGTGCGCGCGATCGCCCGGAGCCCGCGGCAGCAACCGTA
>JAABUJ010002582.1_pt1 | contig 22013 bp, 30 predicted proteins | sample 5559131 | NCBI WGS metagenome assembly JAABUJ01 (sample SAMN10711875, study PRJNA513366) | rock metagenome | isolation source: Antarctica rocks | place: Antarctica: Victoria Land, Mt New Zealand nord | collected 2016-01-07
GCAACAACACCCGCGCCCCGTGCAGCACGTTCAACCCGGGGACGATGCCCGGCCCTCAGCAGATCGTCGTCGAGCAGAATACGTTCACCGGCAACTGGGACGACGTGGTCCTCTTCTCCGGGCACGAGCCTGGGATCCCGTCGAACAGCGTCGTGGTCACCGCCAACACGATCAGCCAGACCGGCGGGCCGGGGATCATCGACACGTCCGGGGGCAACTCAATCAGCGGCAACAACTCGACGGGCGCCACGCCTCATGCGGTCCTCACCTCCTCGAGCGGGCCGTCCGCCTTCGGCCTGGCCGTCGTCGCCGCAGCGGCCGCGGAGCTCGGCAAACCGTATCTGTGGGGCGGGGCCGGACCTCAGGCCTACGACTGCTCCGGGCTCGTGATGGTCGCCGTGGAGGCCGCCAGCCACGGCGCCATCGTCCTGCCGCACTCCAGCGAGATCCAGGCGACGCTCGGCCAGGCGGTCAGCCTCGCCGACCTCGAGCCCGGCGACGTCGTGGCGTTCGCCCTGAGCGGTGGCGGCAACTTCGACCACATCGGGATCTACGCCGGCAATGGGTGGATGATCGACGCCCCGCACACCGGCGGGTTCGTCCGACTCGACAAGATCATCGGCGACCCGTACTGGTCCAGCGTGCCGTGGAGCATCCGGAGTTACGGGTGAGACGCGACCATCCGCGCCTCGCCCGCCGCTTTCCGCGATCGTGCATCCCCATGAGTGCGCACCGTTTGGAACCCGGCAAAGGCAAATCCCCTCGCGTTGTCGTCCCTCTCGCCGACAGCCAACGCCACGCGCTGGCCGCCCACTCCGCCACCACAGGTCTGTCCACCGCCCAGCTCGTCAGGGACGCCGTCGCGGCCTGGCTTGCTGAACATCCGCTCGAGGAGGTCGGCAAGGCCAGCTGAACAGCCAAGAGGCCCCCCGCAGGGAGCCTCGAGACGAACTGAGTTCATGTCTCCGATCGGGTGGTTCCAAGCACCTGATCGGGGGCCTCCAAGAGAGGAGGTCGTGCCATTCTCACCGGCACAGCCAATATACCTGCACGTCCCGACAAAGACCAGCATCACGCACAGTGGCGCGCAGCAGCAGCCTGCCGACACGCCGACCCAGCCATCTTCACAACGCCCGGACCAGCCAAAACCTGGGTTCCGGTCTGTGACCGCTGCCCTGTCAGCGAGCCGTGCTTATGGTCCGCCTTGGTCGACGAGGACGGTCAGGACTACCGCTACGGCATCCGGGGCGGCTGCACGGCCGCCCGGCGCCAACGCATCGCCAGGTCGCTACCGCCCGGCGCCCACCTCGAGGGCGCCTACCGAGCCGCTCTCGAGCTGTTGGCCTCATGAGCGGCCCCAACCGGGCGGAGCGGCGCGCCTGGCCGAAACGCAGGCACTGGCTTGACCGTGTCGCTAGCGACAGCCGACTGACAGCCGGCGCCAAGAGCTGGCTGCTTCTCCTGGCCCGCCGCTCCGACGACCAAGGGAAACCCGTCTGGGGCAATCAAGAGCGCATGGCTGAACAGCTCGGCCGATGCCGAAGCTCCATCATCCGATACTGCGCCGAAGCCGAGGCGCTCGGTTACCTGCGGGTGTTCCGGTCGACACCTGAGCGGGACCGAGCCACAGGACGCTGGCACCGACGGAAAGCCAACTCGTACTACTTCTGCGTGCCAGCCCGGGATACGTCCGGGCGGCCGGCACCTCGCCGGCGTCAGCGTGCCCCCTACTGCGTCGTGAGCCCCCGTCGGCAGCGTTCTGCTGACCTACGTCGCGATCCTGCAACATCATCACCCGACTGGGGTGCGCAAACCGCGCCCGCACCCCCAGTGACTGACTTCGAGCCGGCCGAAAACCCCGAACAACAGTGGACCGGGGAGATGTCAACAACGGTTCTCGACGCTATCGCCCGCGCTAAAGCCCATCTCGCGGCATCACAAGTAGACGCCGGGTACCGAAGACGATCAGTCCCGGCGCCGCCGGCGACGGCGGCGCCTTCCTGTACCTAAGGCACCCCTACCGGTTTCTACTCAATCCCTTTTGCGCCACCGGCGCCTCACCTGGCGCGTCCGACACATGATTAACAAACCCGCTACCAAGGAGGAGGGTGGTCGCTGCGGACGGAGTTGGTGTCGTGTCGTTCGAGCTGGGCTCGGTGACCGGCTCCGCCTGGCCGGGGGCGAAGGCGTCTGGGTCTCGCACGCAGAGGGCTGGTTAGGAGGCTGAACCGATGCCTTCTCGCTTCCACAGCCGGACGGCTCTCGTGCCGTCGTCGCTGAGCTCGCCGTCCCACCCGAGCCGATCGATGTCGAAGTCGAAGTCGAAGTCGGTGTGATGCTCCCCGCACAGGCTCACGGTCGCCTCGTTGAACGTTATGGGCGAGCCATCCGAGTTCTGCTCGCATCCTTCGACCACGCAGCGTGTCCCACCGTTGTCGGTCAATGGCATCCCGATCTAGTAGTTCGCCGGGGGGTCACTGGCCGGGAACGACTCGTCGCTCTCCTTATCCGCCTGCTCGGAGTCCTCACCGGCGTTCCCGGTCACCGGATCCGGCGCCTCATCGTTCTCCTCTGGGTCCTTGCCCGTTTCGCCCCCATGGCCACCCATCTGACTGTCAGCATCCGACATCTCGTGCCTCCGTTGGTTAGATCCGTCTATACCAGACCGCAACCAGCCAGTCTGCGGTTTGGTCGCTAGCCTCAAGTCGGCGATGACGAGAGGACTGTGATGACCGGACAGCCAACCAAGCAAGAAGTCGACGACTGGATCGCCTACGTGGAGACCGCTCTTGAGAGGACCCACAAGGGGCGGACGGAGCGGACTGGGACTATCAAGGCGGGGCGTCCTCCTGAGACTGTCGATCCTGCCTTCGGGTTGTGGGTCGACGAGTCGCTCAGCCAGGTCCGTGAGATCGCTCGAAGAATCGGTGAGCCTGACCTGGTCGCTCAGGTCAATGACCGTGACCCGGACACGGTCGAGAAGCTGTATCGACGACTTCTCGGCCGGCTTCGGGAGCTGCGGCCGTGACGACGACCCCTTCGGTCTGCCCAGAGTGCGGACATGCCGTCCACGGCGTCGACATCCGCCCCGGCGCTGCCGACAAAACTGAGATCGAAGTCCCCGATCTCTCGGCGTACGTGTTCTTGCCGTGCGGGCACCAGGCCGCCACGGGAGAGGAGCCGTAGCCCCCGCTGCCCGGCGCAACAAGACGCTGGCCTCACCTGACTTAGACGTCCGGACCGGACCTCAGGACCGAGACAAGCGCCAGGCCAGGCATCAAGGGGGTAGTCTGGCCGGGCGGCGACACACCTCTGAGTGGAGGTAAGCATGGCAACCGACAAGGCCGGGGCGAAGCGCAGGCGAGCCGATGGCTACTCGATCGAAGAGGCAAGCCTCGACGGCACGTTGAAGGCGTGGCCCGACGAACCACCCCGGCCGCCGAGAACCCCGGTCGAAGCTGCCCGCCTGGCGCTGATCAACTCGCCCGGCGAGGTGCACCAGCTCGCCTGGAAACTCAGCGACATCGGCCGAGCCTCACAGTTGGCCTCATCATTCCGGCGGGCCAAACCATCCAAGGTGTCACCTACGGCGACCGGCACCTTCGACGCCAGGGCGTTCTTCGACACCACCGAGCGCAAGTGGCGGATCGCCGCCCGTTACCTCCCAGCCGATCAGACCGCTGGCCAGACCGGCAAGTAGTGACCAAGAGAAAGACTCGCCGGGCCGAGCAGGAGCGTCGGGCCGGCTGGGAACGTGACGACGAGTCGTATGGCATCGCCATCAATGCCAACCCCTTCGAGCAAGCCCGGCGGCTGGCGAGCGGAGGGGCCTTTCTCGGTTGGTTCCCCCTACCAGCCCGGCTGACGGCGCCCGCATGTGGGTCGGCGCCGAACCCGACTCGGCCGTATGCGTCCTCGCACCGCCCCGAGCAGGCAAGACCACCGGAGTCGTCATCCCCTCAGTCATCTCCGCTCCCGGCCCGGTGATCGTCACCTCCACCAAACCTGACGTGCTCGACGCCACCTCAGCCATTCGCCTGCTGGCCGGGGACTGCTAGCTCTTTGATCCGTCGGGCCGGGAGAAAGCGCCGGCGGGCATCGACCTGGTGCGCTGGTCCCCGGTCGTGTCCGCTCAGACGGGGTCTAAGCGGTATCCAGCGCTGGCAACCCCGGCGCAGCAGTGCCGGGACGGCCCGCCAATGACGCTGATGGCCGGCCGTCTATGCGCTCGCCTTCGGCCTGTGACGAGGAATCGGTGCAAGATCCTGAACGCGGAAGGCTCGATCCGTCCGGCGGCATCGCGGGGGTCATGGTCGCGAGAACATCCTTGGCGCCGGATCCTGTTCCGATGTTCCCCATGGGCCTGGCCCGTTTCTTCTACCTGCTGTGCGGGTATATCTCATGTTGTCCCAAGAGCACCAGCTCTTGGCGTTGCTGAGACTTCGGTGATGCCTTTAGGCGGATGTATCACTCGGAGACCCCTTGCACGCAGCAGCTGTCAACAGCCTTTCCGCCTACCCGCTGGTCCAACCCGACAGCGACACCCGCACTACGTCGTCGGTCGCCGACCTCGTTGTGGCCGGCGACAGGGCGCACAAGCCGCCAACTGCTGGGCCAGCGAGACCCGCGGCCCACGCGATCGTTGAAGTCACCCGCCGTGCGGCGCACGTTGCCCGTGGTGCCTTCCCAGCAGTGATGACCGCCACACTGATCCCCCTCGCCCTCTTCTACGCCCTTTCGGCGGTCGCCGACATGAAGACGGGGATCGTGGCCTCTCTGGCCTGGGCGTACCTGGTGTTGGCACGCCAGCTGTTCGCCAGCCGGCGCCTGTCCGGTCTCCTCATGATCACCGCATTCACTCTGACCGTTCGCTGCGTCACATGGACGGTCCACCAAACAACATTCACCTACTTCTCGGTACCCGTGGCCGAGACCGTCGGCATGGCTACCCTCTTCATCGTAACGCTTGCCCTCGGCCGCCCCTTACTCGTCAGCTTGGCCAGAGACTTCGTCCCCGCCCTGGGCGACCGCCTCGCCAAGGCCACCTACAAACCTCTCGTTCGCCGCCTGTCATGGCTTTGGGCACTGGTCTACCTCGGCTCCGCCGCCTCCTCTGGGACACTGCTCACAACCCTACCTATCCACTGGTTCCTGCTTCTTCACCAAGCCTCCAGCTGGATCTGGGTAGCAGCCGGCCTCGCCGTCACCTTCGTCTACGGACGCCGCCATGGCAAAGAACTCCTCGCATTGGCCACCACCGGGACCTCAACGGCGGCGACTATCCGGGCGTAACTGCGGTCCCCGTCGCCGGCGGGAGGCTTGAAAGACCAGACCCAACGCAAAGCATCCGGGCGCTGGCAATGAGTCGTAGGATCGTGGCGTGTCCACCGTCACGTCCCGTGTCGTGCGTGTCTTAGCGGCCGTGGCCGTCCTGATTGGCGGGTACAGCCACTATCACCTATGGGACGTCGCCTACCGCCACACGCCGGTCAAGGAACTCTTCATCATCAACGCGGTCACGTCGCTGGTGATCGGTATCGGCCTGGTCATCGGCCCCCGGCGCCTTGCCGCGCTCGGCGGGATCGGCGTTTCGCTCCTCACTCTGGTGGCGTTCGTACTCAGCCGGGGGCCAGGTGTCCCAACGTTCCACGGCACGTTCACAGAAACGGGCCTACAACCCTCCAACGTTCACGTGCTCGGCGTCAACGTTGCCCTCCTGACCCTCATCGTCGAAGGAGCAGCCCTCCTGCTCAGTGCCATCATCCTGGGCCGCACCCCGGGCCGGACGCCGGCCGACCGCGTCTGAACACGGACCTGCCCCATCGTCGCTCGTCGCTGCAAGCACGGCGGGGTCCCGTCAGCCCACGGCGGGGTCCCGTCAGCCCACCTTGAGGGAGCCGTTCATGTAGTTGTGGATCGTGCAGAGATACGGATACGTGCCGGGCTTGGACGGCACGGTGAACGTCTTGGTCTGACCGGCGCCGATGTTGCCGGTGTCGAACATCCCCTTGGCGCTACCGGTCGCGGTAAGGGTATGGGCGGTGCTGTCCTCATTCTTGACCGTGACTGTGACACCTGGCTTTACGGTGTCGGTCGGGGGCATGAAGCTGAAGTTCTTGATGACGATGGTGTCGGTCGCCGCTCCCGGCCCTGCACCGGCGTTGGTCTTTGTTCCGCTGCCGCCACATGCGGCGAGCGCCGACGTCAACAGGAGCGACACCACCAGCACGCTGATCCAGTTTCGAATCGGCGATCCATGATGATACGAACCGGTTCGCAGACGCATGCGCTATTCCTCCATCTCTTTTCCACGGTTTGTGGGTGCCAACGTGAACGTCGGATGCCTTCTGGAGCCTTTCGCCGCACACGGAGGTGCCCCTGAGCTTGACAAAACCAATCGCATCGAACTCATTTGGCTCCGGCGTCACTGACGGTGACCGGCAATTTCTCGACGCCCAAAGCCACTGGGTTCCTCCTATCCCTCCAGGCGGACCTATCCGACGGAACAGCCGGGCCGCAGTTCCTCAACGTGCAGTGCGGCCGGTCACGGTGGATGTCAGGACCGCGGACCGGCCGCACTACATTCGTCAGGCTAAACGCCCCGCCCAGCCAACGGAGAAGGGACCGTGGGCCGGACGGTGGCCGTCAAGCGGGTACGTCGGTTGGGGGCCTGGCCGCGTTGGGGGTGCCGTTCTGGGCCGACTGGAACGTCTGGGGGACCGGGTAGGTGCCGAGCACAAAGTTCAAGATGGCCTCATGTTGACGCTCAACAGGTTGGATCGTCGACAGGGCCCCAATGAGCTGAGCGGACTGGATCTCCATGCCCAGGTCGTTGAAGTAGGTGTTGGCCGCGACGCTCTCCAACTCCAGGGCAAGCATGGCCAACTCGGGGACCGTGCTCACCTTCGCGAAGGCGGCGGTGACGGTGGGCAGCACGGCAGGATCCGGCTGGGTGTACGCCTGGCCTCCAGCCGCGGTCACGACACTATTGAATGCCTGGGCATGGGCGGTGTGCTGCATCTTGGCGGTGGTGGCGAAGGAGACGACCGCCGGGGGGACCGTGCCCAGCTTGCCCGCGGTTGCGGCCTGGATGCCCATCGTGTACGCGGCGACGGCGAGGTTCTCCAGCGAGGCGGCGGTGGTGGCAATCGCCTTGTCACCGGTCCCTCCGCCCGCTGCGCTCGACGATGGCGCCGACGAGGCGCTCGTCGACGCCGGTGTCGTCTTCTTCTTCGATGAGCTGCCACACGCGCTCAACAGCAGCCCGCCAGCGACCGCCACCCCGCCGCCCAACAGGAACGTCCGCCGGCTGGCGGACCGACCCGTAGGGGGTGGCGAGTCGGATCGGGCCTGTTCCGCCCAGTCGTTCAACCCGCGCTGGAAGACCGGGAAGGTCTCATTGTGGAACTCCTCGAGGTCTTTGGTGGCCTGGCGAAGCTCGGACTCGCTGATCTGCATGGGGTCCTGCCGGTTGCGTTTCATGCGACTGCGCCCTCCTGGGGCGGGCGGGCAAAGGCGGGATCGGTAGAGAAAAACGTGTCCGGGAACCCAACACTGCCCGCCGCCGCGGGCAGCGCGGCGACGTTGGTCGGGATGGCGACCAGTTGCGGCGCGCCGCCCTTGAGCAAAGCCTGAACAGCGAGGAGGACCGCCAGGTGTTGACAGTCGATACCCAGAATGGAGGCCATGACCGTCCTCGACGGTAGGTCGGTCATCAGCTGACAGTTCTTGGCGTACGTAAACGACGCCGCCTTCTCCAAAGACAACGCCAACGCCACGACCATCGGCGGCCCCGTCGTGGCATCCGCCGCGGCGAGCTTGGGAACCATGTCCGCCACGACCGGCGCGAAGTGCGGGTTCGGGTTGTTCTGCGGTTTCCCCCCGAGCTTCTGGGCGGCGGCGTTGAACGCCATGGCATGCTGAGCATGCTGTTGCATGGTCGTCTCCGCGAACTTCTTCACCACCGCGTTCCCGCTAGCGATGTACGGCAACGTAAGCGCCTTGCCGTAGGTGGCGACCGCCAAATTCTCCAAACTGGCCGACGTCTGCAACGCCTGAACATTCACCGAGTCCTGAGCCGCAGCCGCCGACGCCCACAGACCAACAAACGCCGCCCCCGCCGCCCCGAAGGCAGCCAGGGCCCCGCCGGCCTTCGCTCCTGAGGACGTCTCGGGGCGGTCCTCGACCACTCTCGCAGGGCCAGGTTCGGTGTCGACCGGGTGAGCCTTGTGTTCTCGGCCGATCTCCACCAAGTCATCGATCGCTGTATTCGCGGTCCTCATCGACTCCGAGTGCAGGTCCTGGGACTGTTCAATGAGCTCATTGAAGACCCCCTCTTCGTAGGGCATAGCTACCTCCTGTTGGTGAACAACGGGCTCGTTCCCACCTTCAAACCCCACCGGGGCACCCAGGAACGGCACACAGCAAGACAGAGCGGCCTTGGCGGGTCAGGAACCAAGCACATACAGCGCCACGCAACAGTACTACGGGGCCGCCACGGGGTCCGGATGACTGGACGCACGTGGATCCGGGCTAGGTTAAGTCGCAGACCCACCGAGCTTGCCCGGACGGCCGCGGCCGGCGGTCACCTGTCGGGTGGTGATCGAGGAATTGGGGCAAGGGGAGTAGGAGCCCGAAACATCGATCCCCGAACGGAATCCGAGAGTTTAGCTGTCACGACTAATCGGGTTCTTTCGCGGTTGTCCGACTCCGAGTTGGCGGACGCGATGTGCGTTCGCGAGTTCGCTGCCTTGCAGGAAGCCATCCGCCGGCATGCGGCCCGGGTGGCCAGCACGGTACGGAGGACTGTCGGCGGGTATTACGTCGACGATGTCATGCAAGAAGTGTTCCTGTCGCTGTGGCGGGCGCCCGAACGGTTCCAGCCCGAGCGCGGGAGCCTCGCGGCGTACCTTGTTACCCTGACCCGCGGGAGGGCCATCGACGCCGTTCGATCCGATCGAGCCCGGCAGCGCCGTCACCGTGAACACGACTCTAAGCCGACCCCAGGGGACACGATCGAGGACGTGGTCGTGGCCGCGGTTAGCGCCGCCGAGCTGAAGACGGCGCTTTGTGCGTTACCGATGACTGAGCGGGTCCCCATCGAGCTCGCATTCTTCGGTGGCGACAGCTACAGGCAGGTGGCAATCAAGCTCGGGGAGCCGGAGGGTACCGTCAAGAGCCGGATTCGCTCCGGCCTCCGGCGCCTTGAGGTTTTGCTGCGGAGGGCCGGAGTTGAGTGAAGAGTTGAGTCATGACGACATCCAAGAGCTGCTCGGAGCCTATTCCTTGGGTGCCGTCGATGAGCGCGAGCGGGCCATCGTCGAGGCGCATCTCGAGACATGTGAATCGTGCCGAGTCGAGCTGGACGACCACAGCCGGTTGGCGGAAGCCCTGAGGCGACACGCCTCCCGGGTGTCACCGCTCGCGAGCACCGAGTCCAATGGTTCGCACAAGACAAGCGAGGACGTCGCACGCTCAGGGCTGGTCCGGCGCTGGGAGGTGCGCGTCGCGATGGCGATCCTGGTCGTGGTCATGGGAGCGGTCTTGGCCCAGATGCATCTGAGCTCTGACCACTTGGCAGCGACGACGGGTCGCATTGAGCTGCTCCAACGAGCGCAGCTGGCGACTGCCGATCCAGCAGCGGTCGTGACAACGCTACGCACACCGGCAAATGAACCGGTGCTGACAGTGGTGAGCCGCGCCGCCGGCGGTAACAGCTATGCGATGTACGGCGCCCTCCCTCCGCTTGCAGACGGCCGGGCTTATCAGCTGTGGCGCGTCGACAACGGAGAAGCGACCGACACCGTCGCGCTCGGCCGCCGCCCAGACACTGTTGTGGAGTTCTTGCTTCCCTCTGGGGTGACCGGGTTCCTTCTTACGGTCGAGAAGGGCCCCGCTCCCAGCCGACCGACACTCCCCGCTGTTGCGACCGGTCGCATGGCCCCGTGACTTGCCCCGCCCGTACGGCCACTGCTCCACATGTGTTGCCCCGAATGTGGTGCGTCCCTTGGCTCGGACGCCGTGCGGAGTGGCCGCAATTCAACTGGACCGCATTGGCCGCCAGACTTGGCGGGGGCCCAGTGACCGCTATTGCGGGTTGTGGGACCCGGTGACGAGAGCTGGCTGCTTCTCCTGGCCCGCCGCTCCGACGACCAAGGGAAACCCGTCTGGGGCAATCAAGAGCGCATGGCTGAACAGCTCGGCCGATGCCGAAGCTCCATCATCCGATACTGCGCCGAAGCCGAGGCGCTCGGTTACCTGCGGGTGTTCCGGTCGACACCTGAGCGGGACCGAGCCACAGGACGCTGGCACCGACGGAAAGCCAACTCGTACTACTTCTGCGTGCCAGCCCGGGATACGTCCGGGCGGCCGGCACCTCGCCGGCGTCAGCGTGCCCCCTACTGCGTCGTGAGCCCCCGTCGGCAGCGTTCTGCTGACCTACGTCGCGATCCTGCAACATCATCACCCGACTGGGGTGCGCAAACCGCGCCCGCACCCCCAGTGACTGACTTCGAGCCGGCCGAAAACCCCGAACAACAGTGGACCGGGGAGATGTCAACAACGGTTCTCGACGCTATCGCCCGCGCTAAAGCCCATCTCGCGGCATCACAAGTAGACGCCGGGTACCGAAGACGATCAGTCCCGGCGCCGCCGGCGACGGCGGCGCCTTCCTGTACCTAAGGCACCCCTACCGGTTTCTACTCAATCCCTTTTGCGCCACCGGCGCCTCACCTGGCGCGTCCGACACATGATTAACAAACCCGCTACCAAGGAGGAGGGTGGTCGCTGCGGACGGAGTTGGTGTCGTGTCGTTCGAGCTGGGCTCGGTGACCGGCTCCGCCTGGCCGGGGGCGAAGGCGTCTGGGTCTCGCACGCAGAGGGCTGGTTAGGAGGCTGAACCGATGCCTTCTCGCTTCCACAGCCGGACGGCTCTCGTGCCGTCGTCGCTGAGCTCGCCGTCCCACCCGAGCCGATCGATGTCGAAGTCGAAGTCGAAGTCGGTGTGATGCTCCCCGCACAGGCTCACGGTCGCCTCGTTGAACGTTATGGGCGAGCCATCCGAGTTCTGCTCGCATCCTTCGACCACGCAGCGTGTCCCACCGTTGTCGGTCAATGGCATCCCGATCTAGTAGTTCGCCGGGGGGTCACTGGCCGGGAACGACTCGTCGCTCTCCTTATCCGCCTGCTCGGAGTCCTCACCGGCGTTCCCGGTCACCGGATCCGGCGCCTCATCGTTCTCCTCTGGGTCCTTGCCCGTTTCGCCCCCATGGCCACCCATCTGACTGTCAGCATCCGACATCTCGTGCCTCCGTTGGTTAGATCCGTCTATACCAGACCGCAACCAGCCAGTCTGCGGTTTGGTCGCTAGCCTCAAGTCGGCGATGACGAGAGGACTGTGATGACCGGACAGCCAACCAAGCAAGAAGTCGACGACTGGATCGCCTACGTGGAGACCGCTCTTGAGAGGACCCACAAGGGGCGGACGGAGCGGACTGGGACTATCAAGGCGGGGCGTCCTCCTGAGACTGTCGATCCTGCCTTCGGGTTGTGGGTCGACGAGTCGCTCAGCCAGGTCCGTGAGATCGCTCGAAGAATCGGTGAGCCTGACCTGGTCGCTCAGGTCAATGACCGTGACCCGGACACGGTCGAGAAGCTGTATCGACGACTTCTCGGCCGGCTTCGGGAGCTGCGGCCGTGACGACGACCCCTTCGGTCTGCCCAGAGTGCGGACATGCCGTCCACGGCGTCGACATCCGCCCCGGCGCTGCCGACAAAACTGAGATCGAAGTCCCCGATCTCTCGGCGTACGTGTTCTTGCCGTGCGGGCACCAGGCCGCCACGGGAGAGGAGCCGTAGCCCCCGCTGCCCGGCGCAACAAGACGCCGATGGTCGGTCGGCCGGGCTGCTCACGGCCGGCGGCGGTCCGTGGCCGGGGAGAGGTCGCTGGCCGCGGCAGCCCGGGCCCTCGGGGGCGGCCGAGCCACGTTTACCGCACGAGCGCAACACTACGGGCTTCTCGCTGGGCCCGACATCCCCGGCGACCTCGCTGGCCGGTACCGGGCCGGGGCCAGCATCCGGAGTCTCGCCGAGCACTACGAGGTCGGGCCGACCACCCAGCGAGGTCCTCGACGCCGTCGTGCTGCTCCAGGCCATGCGGCACCGTCCGCTACCCCCACCACGACGACCAGACCACCCAGGCCCACTGCCACACCCTCGTCGTCAACGCCTGCATCCTGTCCACCACCGGCTACCTCCAAGACGCCATCGACGCATGCCACGCCGAAGGTCACCAGATCAGCGACGCGGCCATCGCACACCTCAGCCCCGCCCACTTCGAGGCGATCAACCCCCTACGGCACCCTCACTTTCGACGTCGCCGCCGTCATGAAACGCCCACGGCGACCCCTCCGTCGCGTCTAACCGCCGTTAGCAGAAGCATTGCCCGCCGTTTTGGCGCCGCTAACCAGGAGACCCCCTCTTGCGGCACCGCCGCGCCGCCCGGGGCGTCCGAGCAACGGTTGGTGAACCCGCGACGAGGAGTGAGGGGGTGTCGGCGGTAGGGAGATGGTTGGTCAGTCGGGGCTGATCTCGGTGGCCGGCTCCGCCGAGGAGGTTGGAAGGCGGCGGAGCTTGCAGGGGGGCGTCTAAAGCAGATGACGGAAGAGATGGGAGGGAAGCAGAGCGACGTTCTGATGCGGCAGCACCTGGGAGCAACCGGCACGATAGTTGCACTGGTGTAATCTGAAGTCATGCCCACGATGGATCAAAAGGCGGACAACGCCTCGCGACGATTCGTGCGCCAAGCTGCGCCCGACGCGGATTATCTGGCGCCATTGGAGCCACGAGGCAATGGCCGTCTGCTACTCGCCGGGGCCGGCTGGGAGGCGGAAGCAGTCCAGTGGGATGGCAACGGCTCCGCACACCCCGAGTCGCCGGTGCTGTCAAGGGAAGATGAACGCCGCGGGGTGCTCACCACTTGGACACTTGAGGACTACGTAGCTCCAACGGCGAGGGCGGCGGCCCGGCGTCCCTCCGGCCGGGGGCCCGCTACGCGGCTCGCAACTACTTTCGTGCCGCAACCCGGATGGGATCTGGTTACCGAGGGGGAGGATGACGCATGGGAACTGGCGGAGGACTGGGAGGAGGAGCCCGAGGACTGTGGTGTTGAGTGTGACTGGAGAACCGAGAGCGACGAGTACGACGCCCTCGAGGCGCGGCACGGGGGTGTCGATGACGTCCTCGATGATCGCCCAGTTTGGGAGCGCGGACTTGATGACGAGGATGACGAGAGCGACCTGGCCGCCCCGCACCCAGAGCCCGTAGTTGCGGAAGGGACACAGCTCATCGCTTCCGTGCCGGTTCTGAGGTGCGCGAATCCCCATGGTTGCAGCGACCTGCTGAAAGCCAAGGGCCGGTGCAGTGCGTGTCTTGTATATGCAAGCCGGCATCACGGCGAGGATCGGCCGGCGAAGCTCCTAAATCGGAGCCGTCAGCGACAGAACGGCTTCTGAGCAGGACTTTTCTACATTGTCATGTAGGTAGAAGGCGAGTTGCGCCCTTCTGGTCCTGAGTGCAGAGGAAGGGCTATGAGCCTGAATGGTGATCTACACACCCGGCTAGTCGATCGCAGCGAGGCTGCTTGGTATCTCGGGACCACCGAACGTCACGTTCGGGAGCTCTGGGCTCAACGAAAGCTCGGCGGCGTCAAGGTCGGCCGGGTCGTCCGCTTCCGGGTCCAAGACCTCGACGAATATGTCGACCGCAACCGGGTCGAGGCACTGAGTCAGTAGCCGCCCCACGGAGCATCGGGGCCGGAGGGCGCCGACAACAACCGCGCAGCCGTGAGCCCCAGGCCCGGTGACGCGGGATACGCATCAAGAACTGAGCCCTAGCCGATCGGCGGGGCTCTTCCGCGTCCGGCGTCAAGGCCGGCGCCGCACCTCCCGAGCAGCACCCAGCTGCGGGTTACACACAAGGAGCATCTGACATGACACCTATTCCCAGACGCGAAGCGTCGCCCGGCACCACCCGGGCGACCACCTCGAACACCACCACCATCCCCGCCTCCCAGCAGATCAGGTACCGCCATGATACCGCCTGCTGACCGGAGCCGCAGCGACGAGCTCGTCGCCCGCCTCTACACCGAGCGCGCTATCGACACTGTTCGCGAAGCGGTGCGGGCATGGGACGCCGGCGAAATCACCAAGGGCGACCTGCTCCTGTGGATCAGACCGAGGACCGTCGGCCCTCCAAGGGGTCGGTCGTAGTGGGAACATCCCAAAGGGTCGCGGCGGCGGGGATCGAGTGAGGTTCGGGCCGGGCAGATCGGTCTGTGAGGTTCCGGCCGAGTTCATGGCGTCGCGGCCGAGGTCGTCGGAGCATGGGTGGCAGAGCCACAGGGCTGGTTCGGCAACGAGGACGTCGGAAGGCTGGCCGCACCGACGGCACCGCGGAGCGCCGTGGTCAGCGGTCGTGATCATCGGTTGTCTCTTTCGCTGGTTAGCTCGAGGAGGGCGGGGCATCCGCCGTCGTGGCCCATGTAGACGTGGGTTACGCGTCCGGGTTGGATCGGTCCGGCGATTTCGGCGGTGGCTCCGCAGGCTGGGCAGGTGCCGGTGGCGGTAGCTCGGTTGCGTATGCCGAGCCCGTTTTTGAGGGCTGGGGGTGCGTCGTCGGGGATGCTGCCCCAGTAACCGAATTTGTAGCTCAGTTCCTGACCGGCCTTGATGGCACCCCGCTCCCGGGCGGCTGTGGCTCCTGCGCTGCCTACGTCACGGTGAGCTCGCCGGATTCTGGGCTCTGGACCCTTACCGCCCACCACGGGCCCGGGTGCCCGTCCGAAACGACGTCGCCATGAGCAACTCGCACCCCGCCGTCCAGTGGTCGAACACGATCTCGCGTAGCGAGAGGTCGGCAGCAGATCCTGCCGCACCGAGTAACCGGATGGCAGATTCGATGGTTTTCCCCAGGCTCGCCCAGCCCGTACAGTTGGCTCTGGACAGTAGATGACCGTCCACTGTACAATTTGGGCATGTCACCGAGCGGAACACGGGTCGTCGGCTACCTCAGAGTGAGCACCGAGGAACAAGAGGACAGCGGTCTTGGCCTCGCCGCCCAACGGTCGGCCATCGAGGCCGAAGCGGCCCACAAGGGCTGGATCTTGGTGACGATCATCGAGGACGCCGAGAGCGGCAGATCGATGAAGAACCGCAAAGGGCTCGAGGCGGCCATGGCGCTGATCGAAGCCGGGATGGCCGAGGTGTTGCTCGTCTCCAAACTGGACCGTCTCAGCCGCTCAACGGCGGACTTCGCCAACACCCTCGACCGGGCCACCAAGAACGACTGGAAGATCGTTGCCATCGACATGGGCCTCGACATGACCACGCCGAACGGCGAGATGGTGGCCAGCATCCTGATGAGCATCGCCCAGTGGGAGCGCCGGACGATCGGGCAGCGCACCAAGGACGCCCTCGCCGTCAAGAAGTCGAACGGCCAGCACCTCGGACGCCCCAGCGGCCTGCCGGAACGGGTCGTGACTCGGATTGCCCGGGAACGAGCCGAGGGAGCGAGCCTCAGGACGATCGCAACCAACTTGAACGCCGATGCAATCCCGGCCTCTCGAGGCGGGACCGAGTGGCACGCCTCGTCGGTGAGGGCGGTCCTCAACCGCTCCTGACCGTTCCGTACGCCGCCGACGAGGTCGGCAAATGAAGCCGGCCCGGCTGTGTGGGGCGTCGATCTTTCGTTGCGGTGAATGTGGTACGGCCGTGGCCGGCAGCCGAGTCCGGCGCGGTGAGACATGCCCGCGCCACGACGGCGCCGAGACGGTGGCCGGCACATGCGAGAAGCGACTGCCAGCCGGGACACTGAAGTGCTCGATCCACGTCGGTCAGGCGCCCGCAGTGGTCGCCAAGGCCGCTGAGCGGTCCATCGACAACGACGTGCGCCGTCTCCTTGACGGCCAGGACCTCGCCGCGGTCACCAACCCGCTCGCAGCTCTCGCCGAGCTCCTCGGCGAGGCGAAAGGCTTGAAAGACGCTTTTCGACAGCGGGTCGACGAGCTGCAACGTCTCACGGTCACCGACCAGGTCGGTCGGCAGGACGCCGCACCGCTCTTAGCCGCCTACGAGAGAGGTCTGGATCGTTTCGGCCGGCTGCTCGTGGACGCGGCACGGTTGAATCTCGACGAGCGCATTATTGCCATCGAGATAGCGGCGGCGGAGTCGCAAGCCAAGCAGTTCGTGGACGTCATCCTCCCCGTGCTCGACCTGGCACCCCCGGAATTGGCGAGAGTCATGCGTCGAGCGCTTGCCGACCGGCTCCGAACGGTCGACAGCGGCGAGCCGTTCCCTCTGCTCCCCACCGACGTGCCCAGGTATATCCTGGCGGCGGACCACCCCACCGTCGACGAGCCGGCGCCCGGGCCCTCCCTGGCTGTTGCGCAGCTCGCCCCACCTACCCCGCCCTCGGTGACCCCGACAGCAGCTGAGCCGATCGACGTCGCCAGCTTTCAGGTCGAAATGCCGGAGCGACCTCCCTCGTTTCGGACCGCCCCGAATCAACCTGAAGTCTGCTACGTCGTGTCCACGCAATCAGCCCCGCGTCCACCTTCGGAGAGTGACTACCTGCTTCCCCCAACGCATCGCCGGCACCGATGACGGCGTCCACCTCAACACCACCCGGGCCCGTCCTTTTCGGCGCCGGCTCGGCGACCGCGGCGACTTTTACCACCCATGGCTGGCTAAGGCCCCGACCAGCGCCGGTAGTTTTGTCTTGCGCAGGCTGGTTTACGGTATTTCGCTAGGATGGCGCGAGGTGTCGGCGAGCTGGCGCATCTTGGTCACCTGCTCTGCGCTGAACCCGTTGATCCGCCGGCGGGACACGTTGGAGTAGTGGATGCCGAGCAGGTCGGCGATGTCGGCGTCGGTCCAGCCGAGCTCGTCGCGTAGGACGTTCGCCTCACCGAGGCCGGGCACGTGGGCGTCGATGGTGCGGGCGTACGGTTCATGGGCGCCGAACCGGGCGCTGCGTCGATGGTCACGGCTGAGGGCGGTCATCTGCCCGGGCTGGATCCGGGCCCGCTCCAGGTAGGCGTCAAGGTCGGCGCGCCACACGCCTGGCTGGCGGCCTCGCCGGCGGATGGTCAGGTGCTCGGTCTTGGCCAAGCCTCGGAACCCGGACGGTGACAGTCCGAGCTCAGCGGCGGCCTGGTCGACGGTGAGCCACTCCCGTGCCAGGTTGGTCACCTTCTTGGGGCGTCAGACCTTCCTCTTAGCGGCGACCTCGGATCACGGTGAGAAGTCCGATCACAGCGAGGACGATGATCACGATGACGATGATAAGTCCGGTTCCAACTGCGGCGATGACCATGATCGGGAGCGTAGCCATCCGGCGTTCGGAAAGACGGGAGCGACACAGGTAACCACCGAGCGCATGGACAGCGGGTTGGGTTGACGCTTGGGCGGCTCCGCGGCCACTGTTCGCCGGTCCGGGACGGGCCCGCTGCCGTCGCCGTCTGCCCGGAGCTTCTATGTCGGAGGTGTGTTGCACGGAACAAACGGGTACCGCAGGCTCCGATGTCTGATACCAACACGCTTGCCCGTTCTCTTTATGATGTCGGCTTGGCCGCATGGTTCGGCGGCTCCCTTATGGGCGCTGTCGGCCTCAATGGGGCGGCCGCGCAGATAGACGATCCGACCGAACGGGCCCGGATCGCGACGCAAGGGTGGAAGCGGTGGGCCCCGGTGAATGCCACGGCTATTGGCGCCCACCTGGTCGGCGGCGCCGTGATCGTCGTGGCCAACCAGAAGCGGATCGGCGGCCAGGCTGGGGTGGCTTCGTGGACGATAGCGAAGACAGCTGTTACCGGTGCCGCCCTGGCGGCCACAGCCTGGTCCGGGGTGTTGGGCGCCAAGTTGGCGACCGCTGAGGACAACGTGCACGCTGAGGGAGCTACCGAACCGTCCTGGCAGACGTCGCCCGATGTCGCCCGGGCCCAAAAAGGGCTCCGGCCCCTGCAGTGGGCCATACCTGTTCTCACCGGCGCCCTTCTCGTCATGAGTGCCCGCATGGGCGAGCAGCAGCGCCCATCCGAAGTGACCACGGGCGTACTTGGCAAACTCGTCTCGAGCTGAGGAGTCATCACGTCGTGACGGGGGACTGTTGGTCCCGCCGGGCAAGAGTTCGCTCACCGGCGACGCTTTTTACTGGCGGCAGGCCCCGCTCAACGACGGGCAGTCGTGATCGGAGGAGGGCGTGTGGTGGAGGCAGAACCATTGCCCGCACCGGTCACAGCGGAACAAGCCGCCTTGTCGGCAACTGTTGTAAGAGCACCGTCCCTCGGAATGCACAAAAGGGATGATACGGCAGTCATGCAGGCGGGAGCCGAGGGACACGGTCAGCGCCGCCCTGGAGGTCGATCCTTCTCTGTCCCGCTCAGCCCGCTCCCCGAGCGTCGCAGCGGCTCCATTGGACTTGCCGCTCGGCGAAGTGTTGCTCTACGGTTGCCGCGCTCGGCACGCAGCGCGAATTTGCGCCCGGCGCCGTGGGTGCGGAACTTCTTAGGTCTACCGGGCGTCACAAGCGAACCCGCTGGGCGGAAGATCGACGCCGTCCGAGGGGTTGAGATCGCCCTTGGCCACGACCAGCCCCCGACGACTCCCAGGACGCGGTGGCGGGCGACGGTGAACTGCGAGCGGCCTGCGGGCAGCGGATCTGGTGGTCCGGGCACAACGGGACTAATTGTAGGCCCCGTTGTCGGGCATCATAGGGAAAGGAACTGGAAGGCTCGGTTGGCCCATCTCGGCTGGTTGACCCTTTAACGACGAGAAAAGGCACTATGGACCAGGACAGTTTTATCGACGCGTTGAACGGTGATCTGCACACAGAGTTCCAGTCGGTGGTGCAGTACGTGCAGCACACCGCTTTGATCACCGGGCCCGAGTTCTTGAGCACGGTCGACGAGTTGAAAGTCCACCTGGTCCAAGAGCTCCATCACGCCCAGACGCTCTCGGAGCAGATCGCATTCCTCGGTGGCACACCGGCGAATCGGTAGCTGCGGTTCCGGACTGGATCGGTAGCCGCGAAGCCCTACAGGACGACCTGCGCCTCGAGGAGAGCCAACTCGAACCGCTACCGGGAGTGCTTCACCCAGGCGAACGAACTCGGTCTCGCTGATGTCGCCGAGGCCCTCCGCCCGCTCCTCGAGCAAACCCAGGAGCACGTCCGCGACCTCAAAGGCGCTCTCTGACCGACGCAGAGAAGAACGAGGCGGACACCTCCCGCGACGACGTCACCGCCCAAAGCCGGGTGGCCGGTGGAGTCGTGGATCCGACCGAGCCGGACCAGCACAGCAACGACCGGGACCACCCCGAACGAGGAGTTCGTCGGGCGCATCCCAGGAGCTGAATGTCGGCGCAGGCGAAGAGACCGGTGCTGAGCGACGCGCCCAGGCCGCCAAAAAGCCGCCAGCGCTGAGGAAGCTCGGGATGCGTCCGGCCTGAACCCGCAGATTCAGGCCCGCTTGGACAACCAGTAGCGCCCCACAAGGTCCTCGGTATCGCATCGGGTACTGCTGCCGGTTGCCGGCGATGCTCGGAACCTCATCCCCGCAGCGATAGTATCTGCTGATGGATGCTCTGGCTGTGCTCAAGACAGACCACCAAGCTGTCGATGACGTGTTCGCGAAGTTCGAGGCGGCTGGATCGCGAGCGCGAAAAACGAAACAGAAGCTCGTAGCCAGAATGGTCGATCTTCTCTCGATTCACGCCGCTATCGAAGAACAGATCTTTTATCCGGCCGTGCGCGCCGCAGCTCCTGAGTTGAACGACGAGATCCTCGAAGGTATCGAAGAGCACCACGTTGTCAAGTGGACTCTCTCCGAGCTCGAGGACCTTCCGCCAGACGCCGAGAACTATGACGCAAAGGTCACTGTTCTCATCGAGAGCGTCCGCCACCATGTCGAAGAGGAAGAGAAAGAAGTGTTTCCCGGGGTTCGGAAGGCGTTCACCCGTGAAGAACTCGATGACCTCGGGGACACGCTCACCGCCGCCAAGAAGACCGCGCCGACGCGCCCGCATCCGAGGACGCCGTCCAACCCTCCCGGCAACGTGGTTGCCGGTGCTGTCACCGGGATCCTCGACAAAGCACGCGACGCCGGCGCCGCCGTCCTGGACCGCTGAAAACCCCAAACTGGTTAGCGGTCGACACGAGGAGGACCCAATCGACAACCGCCACCTGGCGCCGGGGGGCGCCAGATGGGCTTGGTCGTGGCGGTATTGCCGTCGATGGCGCCGAGGAGGATGAAGTGGTCCTCGGTGTCTTCGATGGGCGGGTGGTGTTCGACCTTGGCGGTCTCGGAGCCCGGCACGGTCGGTTGTGTCGTCAAGGCCGACCCTGCGGTCTGGTCGTACGGCCTCGCGGACGCCGAGGGCCGGCTTCCGGATGGTGCGTACCGGCTGCGTCACTCCCCCGTCACCGGCTCCGATCGGCGACCGCGACGGGATGCTGTGGCCGACCGTCGTGCTCCTCATCCGCCAGGCCGGTGCCCGCAACCGGGTCGTCTACAACCTCAGTCCGGCCAGGGACGCCCCTGAACCGCCTCCACGGCCGCCTACGGTCCGCTCCACGGCCAGGAAGCTCCGAGAGCCCGGGGAGACGCGAGGGAGCGCGCCGAGCGGGCACAGCGGGGCGGTCGTCGAGCGGCCGCGTGACGTCACCGTTTCCGGCCTCGAGTCCGTAGTGCGAGGACTGCGGCGGCCGCTCCGACTACGCCGGCGCCGGTCTGTATCCACATGAGTGTGTTCATGGTCGACAGCCTCAAGGCGTAGTCCGCCTGGCTACGTGCTTCCTGTACCGGGCTACGACCATGAGTTGATCCAGGCCCGCTCGAGGTAGGCGTCGAGGTCGGCGCGGCACACCCTTGGTCCGCTGCCTCGTGGGCGTGTGCGGATGCCCTCGGTTTTGACCAAAGTGAGGAACCCGTATGGTGACATCTCGAGGTAGGCGGCCGCCTGGGCGATGCTGACCCACTCGTCGGGCAAGTACGCCGGCCACGGTGCGGTCGTTATCCCAGCCGCCTTACAGGATCCGTCGCAGGACCACCAGCAGGCCGATGATCGCCAAGACGATAACGATAATGAGGATAATGAGACTTGTTCCGACAGCTGCGAGTTCCATACTTGGCACATTACGGCCTAACCGTTGAGCACTCGATAAACGGACTTACCGTCGTCTGAAACCCACTATCAGCGAACAACGGGCGAGCAAACCCGAAATTGCCGACGACTAATGAGGTCACGAGTCCTCCTTGGCGAACTTTGGTCCGAGCAGCCTTCGCGCCGAGGCCTGACCGGCGGGGGTGGCCTCGCACCACTCCCCCCCACCACCGGCTCCGAGCCGTCCGGCCCCACAGACCCGCCGCGGGGCGTTCGTAGGGGCGACGTCGTAGCCGCCGCAAGATCCCTCGCTTGTGCATCGGACTGGGCCGCGGACCGGGGTCGGCCGACAAGGTCACCGACGCTCAGATCGGGCCGGCCCGTGCGACCGCCAAACGTGAGAGGGTGTCTTGGGCCCTCCCGGCTCCGGCAACCTGCGGATCGCCAGAGTCTCGGGGGACACAGCCGGATCGATCAGATGGAAGGGACCACCATGCCCACCTACTTGTTGTTCAGCACATTGACCCCCGAAGGCCGCCATACCATGCACGCCAACCCTGACCGGGTGTTAGGGGTGAACCACGAGGTCGAGGAGTTCGGCTGCAAGGTGATAGCTCAGTACGCCACTTTGGGCCAGTTCGACTTCGTCACGATCGTCGAAGCCGACGACCCCGAGACGATCGCTCACCTGTCGATCGACCTCGGGTCGCGAGGCACCGTCAACGTGACCAGCGTTCCCGCCTTGTCGGTCGAGGATCTTCGGGCCAAGCTCAAAGGTCACCAGCAGCTGGCGGCGTCGCCGGTCGTCGGTGGCGAAGCCACCGAAACGTCCTCGACAGATCGGCAGTCGTAGCCTCC